>Ga0114950_10000003_pt1 | contig 111170 bp, 115 predicted proteins | sample N075metaG_FD_83503 | JGI IMG/M metagenome (GOLD analysis project Ga0114950, IMG submission 83503) | Deep subsurface microbial communities from Kermadec Trench to uncover new lineages of life (NeLLi) - N075 metaG | ecosystem: Environmental > Aquatic > Marine > Ocean trench > Sediment | place...
ATCCCCACATCCCCTTGCCTTTAAAAACGCCGCTAAAAGCAAGGAGAGGTGGGGATAGGAGGGGATGCGGGGGATAAGAAAGAATTTGCTCCAGAACGTGGTACAAAATCCTCGGTTCTAACGGCTAAGAGCCTAGTTTAGTGATGAGAGCCCTCTGATTTTCTTGTCTTTTCTTGTTCTTTTCTTTGCGCCTTTGCGACTTTGCGCCTTTGCGTTACGCTTTTCCTAATATTGCTTTAGTTAGAAGTTCCCCGTTCGTCCAAACCCTCTAGCCAACGCCACGAGACAAGGCTACTCGAACGGGCGGGGTGGATCGCGCCTTCCACGCACCTGTCGCATGAGCTGCGTGAGCCGGCGTTGGATCTCCGCCTCGAGGATGCGGTAGCGGGCGCTCTGGCGGATCTCGAGGATATCGTCAATCGCGGCGTATCGTGCTCTCTGGTTCTGCGAGAACTCGATTTCCAGGTTGTCGAGCTCGTCGAGCAGACGGGTGAGCTCCTCCTCCCTCGCCTGGTCGCGCCGGAGCGTTTGGCGCATCCGACGCAGGAGGGTCATGCGGCCCTGGCGATAATCGCGGCGCGTGTCCTGAAGCTTCTTCTGGGCGACGACCATCGTCCCAAATTGTTCGTCGGTCAGCTCGAGAGCATCCTGGAGCTTGCTCAGGATATAGGCGTCCATCATTCCCTCGACCTCATCACGATTCGGCCCAGAATCGCGCTCCTGCGCATTTGTGGAAGCAGCGAAACCAACAACGATAACCAGCAACGCGATGGACCAAACGAGTCTCTTCATGACGAGCTAGACCTCAATTCTTCCGCGAGCTTTTCGACGAAACGGCGACGTTCTTCCGCCGTCCAGTCTCCCGGATCGAGAACGGTCTCGGATTCGAAGGCCGAAGCCTCCTCCACGTCCCATTCCTCGCCGAGAGCGTCCGTCCAAACCAGGAGGAGCTGAAATTCCGCATCTTGTTCCAAAGGCGGCAGTATTTCTACGATCTCCGCCGCCTGGGGAGCCACCGATTCCGAGACGTCGAACCCCCAGTAAACACCGACCGTCGCAACGAGAGCCGCGGCCGCGGCGGCGGCCCAGGACAGCCAATGGCGGTTTCGGCCATCCGCCACCGAGCTCGGTGTCCCGCTCGGACTAAGCAGCAAAAGGGTCCCTCGAAGCTCGTCGAGCTCGGCTCGGCAATGCTCACACGCCGCGAGATGCTGCCGGTGGGACGCATCGACGGGCGCGGCTTCGAGCAAGTCCACGAACACTTCGGGAGCAAGATGTTCGTTTCGATCGGTCATCGTCTCACCTTGCCAAGCCTACACGATTCTCGTGCCAGGGGAATGGACGGCTTTCCCGAGGTGTTTCCTGAGATTTTTCAACGCAAAAAAGAAATTCGCCTTCGCCGTCCCCACGGGACAGCTCATCGCCTTTGCAATCTCCTTGTGCGTCAACTCTTCGTAGACGCGCAATACAAGGGTCATCCGCTGCCGATCCGGGAGCTTCCGAATCGCCGCCTGCACGAGCTCCGTAACTTCCCGCTTGGCGAGTCGTTCCGCCGGCGAGAGGTCCTTGTCGACGAGGTCCTCTGGCAGATCGTCCGTTCTTCCTTTGCGCGCCGAGATCCAGTTCAAGCACGTGTTGACCGCGATACGATAAATCCAAGTCGCGAGGCTCGCGTCGCCACGGAACGTCGGCAGAGCACGATAGACCTTCAGGAGGACGTCTTGAGCAAGGTCATCCGCATCCGCCGGGTTCCCCGCATAGCGGTAGCAGATCCCGTAGATGCGACCGCGATGCTCGCGCACTAGCTCCTCGAAGGTCGTCGTCTCGTCCTCCGGCTTGGGCACTATCGAAAGCATCTCAGCTACACCCCCAGATGTCCAACCGCGGTCGTCTGTTCCTGCTCGGTTAGACCGCCTCGGCCGAACAGAAGTTTAACGGAATGCCGCAATAAAGTAGATTCTCAACCTCTTGCACAAAACCCGCCAAAGTGCTAACCTTTTCCGTGGATTTTCATCTGAGCTCCCTGCTGACTTCGATTTAGAAACTTGATCGGGAACCGTTCCGGTGCCTTTGGAGATTTCCCTCTACTCAGCGACATTTGTCGAATTATCAAAGTAGCAGATGATAGGGAATCACGAAAATGGCTATCCGTAAGCCTCGAAAAAAAGCGGCGTTGACGAAACGTCCCACGGCTACTGTTCGCAAGAAAGCCTCTTCCAGATCCGCGAAGCCCATCGGACTCGACCTCGGAACGAGCACCGTCGTCGCTGCGCGTCCGAACGGACGGGGTGTGAGCGCGAGCTCCGAGCTCAACGCCTTCATCGAGCTTCCGAAATCCCGTTTCACCGAACAGATCCTCGATCAGAACGGCATTGATTTCGTGCGTGAGAACGGACATCTGGTCGTCTATGGCAACGGCGCTTTCAAGTTCGCGAACATGTTCAACACCGAGACGCGGCGGCCGATGCGGCACGGGCTCGTGAATGCGGGCGAGCCCTATGCGCAGAGGCTTCTCGAAGTCATCGTCGAGAAGCTCATCGGAAAGCCGAAGACAAAAGGCGGGCTTCTTTGCTTCAGCGTTCCGGGGCCACCTCAAAGTACGCCCTCGAGCCTCGTCTATCACGAAGCTCTCATGAAGCAGATGCTCGAGAATATGGGTTTCGAAGCAAAGTCCATCAACGAAGGCCTCGCCGTCGTGTTTGCCGAGCTCGAGGACCAAAATTTTTCCGGCATCGGTATCAGCTTAGGGGGCGGTCTCACGAATGTATGCCTCGCCTACCTTTCCGTCCCCGTATTCACTTTCGCCGTAGACAAAGGCGGCGACGACGTGGACGAAGCCGTCGGAGAGGTCACGGGAGAGACCGCAACCAGGATCAAAGCCATCAAAGAAGAAGGCCTCGATCTGCGCACCAAATCGCGCAAGAAGGTGATTGGCGCCCTCCAAATTTATTACGAAGACTTGATTACGAACGTCGTAGACGGCATCGCGGACGCCTTGTCTAGCGCCGATCGGATGCCGAGGCTCGACAAGCCGCTCCCCGTCGTTCTAGGCGGCGGATCCGCCCTTCCCAAAGGCTTCGTGGAGCGTTTCGCGAAAGCGCTCGAGGCCAAGAAGCTCCCTATCGAGCTCGGGGATGTGACGATAGCGCGTGAACCCTTGACGGCAACGGCCCGAGGCGCCCTCATAGCGGCCCAATACGAGAACTGACTCGACTCGACCAAGGAGAAAGCTCATGGAAAGCGTGGCAGCGAGCGGCGAAGGTCGCATCGGCCTCGATATCGGCACGAGCAAGATCATGTCGATTCGGCAAAGCGGCAATCAGCTGAAGGCATCCACCGAGGTCAACGCCTTCCTTCCTCTTCCCTATTCGCGCATCACGGAGAATATCCTCCTCCAGAACAAGGTTCACTATTACCAGAACAACGGCCATTTCTTCGTCTACGGCAACAGCGCCGAGAAATTCGCGGGGCTCTTCAATGCCGAGACCCGCCGACCCATGAGCGGCGGGCTGATCAACCCGGACGAGCCGGCCGCGTTGACACTCATCAAAGTGATCATCAAGGGGCTCGTCAAGAAACCCAAAAGCGACGACGATCTCGTTTGCTTTTCCGTCCCCGGAGCGCCCGCGGACGCGCCGCACGATCTCATTTATCACGAACAGCTGCTGAAAGGCTATCTCTCTGAGCTGGGCTTCAAAACGAAGAGCATCAACGAAGGCCAGGCGATTATCTTCGCCGAGCTCGAGAAAGAGAACTTTACCGGCATCGGGATTTCCTGCGGTGGAGGCATGTGTAACGCATGCCTCGCTTATCTCAGCGTTCCGGTCGCTTCGTTCTCGACTACGAAGGCCGGGGATTTCATCGACAAGAGCGTCGGTTCGGTCACCGGAGAGTCAGCGACGCGTGTGAAATTGATCAAAGAACAGTCGCTCGATTTGACGAAAGATCCGAAGGACAAAATCGAAGAGGCTCTTCATATTTATTACGACGAGGTCATAGGCGAGCTCATCAGGACCTTGAACGATTCCATGAGCAAAGCCTCGAGCGAGTCCCATCAGCTCGACGCGCCAGTGCCCGTCGTGCTCGCCGGTGGAACGGCACAGCCAGCGGGATTTCGCGACAAGTTTGCAAAAGCGCTCGAGGCATCCAATTGTCCTGTCCCGGTCTCTGAAGTACGGCTGTCATCGAACCCGTCCCAGGCCACCGCGCGAGGCGCCTTTATCGCTGCCGTCTACGATAGCTAATCGTAGTGCCGAGCCCTCGAAGCCCTCTCGCTCTTCTCGGCCTTCTCAACCGGCGTCTACGGGCGAGGCTCGACTCTTTATCGTCTCGCATCCCCGATCCCGTCCATAAGCTCTGGTTCATCAACCGAACGCTCGAAGGTTTCGAGGCAAAGCCCGAAGGCTTGCGTCGGCTTCCGATCGTGCGCTCCATTGTCTTCCACTATGTGGCGCTCGAAGCGATCGGCGAGCTCGTCTGGAGCCCTCGGCAGGGCAAGATTTTCTTGCCCACGAGCCCGCTACGCGTTGCCTATCGTCTGCGCCACGCTCTTCTCCTCGTCGTGATGCTCGCCGTCGGCTTTACAGGCTACGTCGCTGGCAATTACGGCTACGGCGTCGGACGCCAGGGAGCAGATTGGCTCTTCAGTCAGTTGATTCCGGTGCCGGCCGTCGCCTCCAACATGCCGCCCACGAGCTTCGCCCCGCGTGCGAGCCCGCCGCCGCAAAACGTCTGGCTCGTAAGAGCGGACGACGATGGGGAGCTCTGGAGCAACGGCCTGCGTGTCGTCACCACTTTCGAGAAACCCGGCCCTCCGAGAATCTACTTCGCGTTCCCGCGCGACGGCTCGCCACCTATTCCCAAGGGCGGCGCACCAGTCGGGATTGTCTACCATGCGAGCCAGAGTGATATGGCGCCTCTAGCGCGCGAGTTCAACCGCAACATCTTGTCCACGACCCACGACCTCCTCGGTTGGCTCAGCACGCGGGAAATCTACAACTACATTATCGATCGCTTCGGCCAGGTCTATCGCATCGTCTCCGATGACGGAGTCGCAGTCCATGCAGGCGCTTCGATTTGGGCTGACGAAAACTACGAGTACCTAAACTTGAACGAGAGCTTCATCGGTGTCGCGTTCGAAAGCCGCTGGGACGCCGGGCTGGAGGTCATAACGCCCGCCCAGGTGCAAGCCGCGCTCAATCTCACCGACGTGCTGCGGAGCCGCCACAACATCGCCGACCGCAACTGCGTCCCTCACGGCCTCGTCTCCGTGAACGCCACGAAAAAGCTCATCGGCTATCACGCGGATTGGGCCCGCGGATTTCCCTTTGAGGCTCTCGGCCTCGAAGACAAATACTTACTCCCGCCTCCGAGCATCGCCGCGTTCGGCTTCACCTACGATGAGGATCTCGTCGAACGGCTCGGCGGCGAGCTATGGCCCGGCGTCGCTCAAGCGGAACGAGAGCTGAACGCACGTGCACGAGACGACGGCATCACCCCGGAGGTGCTTCGAGCGCGGCTGAACCTGCGCTATCAGCAAAACATCGCTCTCGTCAACGGCTCGAGCTCGAAGCGGAAAGGCTTCACTCGCGCAGGAAGATGAAATTCCGGGCACGCCCGGAAGCGAGCTCGAATCCGGTTACGGCGCCTTGTCGGTCGCGTGTAAACAAAACGCTTCCCCACTCCCACCGGAACCCGTTCTCGAAAACTGGCTCCAAGACAGAGCGACGCGCTGGGCCCACCATGACGAGCCGGTTCTCGTCGTCGAGCTCGATACGATAGGTGACATCGAGCTCCCGGCAGCGGTAGACCCCCACGCGACGCGAGAGCTCGGCGAGACTGGGCGTCACCGACGAAACACGCTCGTAGTGAAAGACGCGCTGGCCCGGGGAGCGCACGGTCATCGTCGCACCATCGATCTCGACCTCGGTGCGAACACCCTCTTCGGAAGTCGCAAAACGGCCCCCGCCGAGAGGCGTGAGCTTCTGCTCCGTCTCCTGCCGGACGAGCGCGCCGTCTTCGACCGCTAGCTCCGCGAGGCCCCCGGTCTCCTCGTTCCAGTAAACGCCTTCGAAAGGCCGCAGCTCAGACTCGGAGAGCGCAACCGCGCCTTCGGGCTCGGCGTTCGCGGCAACGGTAAACGCATCTTCGAGATAGATATCCGCCACGCGTCGTGCAAGACGCGTGGGGGCGGCCGTCGAGACATTACAGAGCACGTAGGTCGAGAAGCGCTGTTCGGGAAACTGCAGCATCGCGGTGCGGAAGCCGACCCAAGAGCCGCCGTGCGATACGGTAGCGAGTCCTCGATAGCGAGAGATGACGAGCCCGAACGCGTAGTCCTGTTCGGTGCGGTCGTTCAGCCTGCCCGTGACGAGGCGCCCCTTTCGAATCTCCTCGCTCCCGACCTCGCCTGTATAGAAATTGCGATCCCACAACAAGAGATCCTCGATGGTCGTATAGATGCCGCCGTCTCCCACCATGTTGAGGGTGGTCATGTGGGTCTCGAAGCCACCTGCTTCGAGAGGCCGGTAGCCCGCGGCGCGGTTTTTGACGACGTGACGGAAATCGTCGTGAAAATGCGTGTCGCCCATCTTCAAGGGCTCGAAGATGTACTTCTCGGAGAAAGCCTTCAAGCTCAAACCCGTGGCCCTCGGAATTACCTCCGAGAGAAGAAAATAACCAGAGTTGCTGTAGAGGTATTCCTCGCCTGGCTCGAAATTCGAGCGCTCTTGCGCCGCGAGGGCTTCGACGACGTCTGCTTCAGTAAAGAAATCCTCGGGTCGGTACCCGCTCAGATCCGTCAAGGTCACATAGTCCCGCATCCCGCTCGTGTGGTGGATGAGGTGGCGGATGGTGATGATGTTCTCTCGTTCGGGAAGCTCGGGCAGGTATTTTCTGATGTCGTCATCGAGAGAAAGGCTACCTTGCCGCTCCGCGAGCAGGATCGCGAAGGCGGCAAATTGTTTCGATACCGAGCCCATACGGAAAACAGACGTCTCGGAGATCCGGATGTCATGCTCCAAGTTCGCCATCCCATAGCCTCGCTTGTAGACGAGCTGGCCGTCCTCAACGACGCCGAGCGCGCAGCCCGGTGAATCGGCGCGCTCCCATTTTTCGAACAAGGCGTCCACCCGAGCGTCGCGTGCGTCGTCGCTCGTTGCGAGCGCAGCGACAAAAAGCAGCGCGCCGGCTCCCAAGAAAGTTGATTGGCTCCGTCTGGTCACCATCCGTACAATCCCCTATGCACTATCGAGCGCTCCTCTTGTTGCCTTTGCTCACGTCCTTCGCGGCGTGCCAACCCACTGTCGGCGGCTCGGACGGATCCGACGTTCCCGTCAATTATTGCTCCGTCGAGACTCCCGGCGCCAGAATCGAATTGGAGCGCCCAGGCCCGAGCGAGGAGCCCGTCGACGATGTCAACTGGTTCGCACGACCCGTACCCAACGAAAGCGGCGATTGGATCATAGCCTTCGCGAGTCATAGTCAGAACTACCTGTACAACTTGAGCCAGGGAACACGGGTTAAGATCCCCGATCGCTCCGATGCGGTCGCCACGCCGGACGGCCGCTACATGACGGTGCCGTCCAACTACACGCCCGACGAACATATACGCTTCTATGACGCGCGGGAGCTCATCGACCATCTCGACCGAGGCGAAGACGCCGACGGGCTCCCTCCGGTTTTCGTTCACGACCACCCCGACCTGACAAAGGTCTATTACCAGTCGACAGGGATTGTCTCTCGCGACGATGAAAGCACCGTCTATCGGCTCATGTTCTCCGGAACCGCGAGCGAGTCCGGCTTTCGCATCGTGGACTACACGTTCAAGGGGGAGGGCTCGACGCTTCAGGTCACACCCACAGAGCCAATGAAGCTTTGCCCCGAGATTCCGAACGACCTCAACACACCATTCATCTCGAAGGACGCTCGCTACGTCGTCTCCTATACGAGCTCGAGTGAGCAAAGCGCCTATTCGACAGGCTCTTCTCTGCAGGTATTTCGCATCGCCGAAACCTTTCCCGCCGAGGGCACCACGCGCTGCGAGGCGGTTGTCGATTTCGGCTTTGCCGCGGGGAAGGCGGACTTCGCCTATGACAACTCCAAGCTGACCTTCCACATCAGCAAAGGCAGCTATTTGACCCCATTCATCAATGGAGGGCTCGACGCACCGACGATCACGGACGTGGTCGTCGTCAACCTCACACAGGACGACGCGGGTGACATCGTGGGTTACTCAGGGATGGCGCGTATCACGACGTCCCTCGAACAAGGCGCCGGCAGCTACTTCCCCGCTTTCTTGCCCGATGGGAATCTCTTCTACGTCGCGAACGCGGTGCCAAAGAAGAGCGAATCCGACAAGCGCTTCTACTTCAAAGTCGTCGACCCGAGCGCAGAGTTGATGATGGCGAACGCATTCGCCGACCCAGAAGCGACTGAGCTGGCCTCGTCGATCGCCAAGCTGTGGCAATCCGCGTGCTCCGGCGGCTCCGACATCGATGACGAGGCCGTAAAGGAACATGAGGCCCCGTGGATTCTCTCGAGCCTATCGCCGAACCAGTGCGGCGCTCTCGTCGAAGAGCATTGGAGCGAGGGGCTCGGCGACAAGGACGCCATGCTCGCGCTTTGCGCCTCGCGTTAGTGCGAGTGCTAGTTCTAGAATCTCGCCGGTACGCCCCATGCAATCGCGGCTCAGTTGAAGCGATAGGTAACGCGGTGTTCAGTTCGTCGAGCAAGCTCCGGGCCCGCGCGGATCCCCACAAGTTCCGCACGCGCCTGGTGCGGAGAGAGCTTCCATTCGAGAGCTCTCCGAGCCGCTGAACGCGGCAAAGGTGGAGAGAAGCTTCTCGAGTTTTCTGCCATGGCAGCTCGGACATTCGACGTCCTCGCGACCTAGAACGAGGGCTTCAAACTCGTCTTCACATTTCTTGCATCGGTACTCAAATATAGGCATGGAAAACCGTGTCCTCAACGTTGTTGGCTATGACAAGGATAAGGCCATTAGGTACTTGGGGTAAAGCGGTGACTCACCGGCGACTCGATTCGAGAAATTTTCCGATGTGCTCGCGATAGGCCGCACTGTTCCGATAGCCGGGGAGCGGCGCGCTCACTTTCCCGTTGGCAAAGTTGAGGATGGTCGGCGCATGCACGGCGAGATCGCGGAACAAGAGCTCGACCGCCGCGAAAGGCTGTCGAGCGGACTCGGGGATGCCCAAATCGTCACCAACCGTGGCCACGTAGCTCGGGTCCGCGGAAGGGTCCACTACAGCGGCGAGCCTCAAATCCAGGGCCGTGGTCGCCGCTTCGATCTCTTGATAGCCATCCGCCGACAGTGGCAAATGCGGTGACCACAAAAAGACGACGAGGGGGACACTACTGTCCAGAAGGGCATCCAAGTCGGCATCCGTGAACGCGTGTTCGGAGCTCGAGGGGCGTGGCGCAGGGATGCGTATGCAGGTGAGCAGGAAACACCGAAATCGAGCCGGGTGGAGCCCTCTCTATCCGTGAGAAAAAGACTGGCCGTCACCTCAGAGCGCGCCAAGTGAAGCGTAACCCAGACGCCGATCTCTTTCGTCGCGATGCGATACACGTCGCCCCCGAGTGGTCCGCTCGGACCTTTCAGGATCTCGTCCGTGGCGCCCCACGATTCGAGCCGTCGCTCGATAGCGACGAAGCAAGGGTGACTCTCGAGAAGCTCGGGTAGCCGCGAGCTCGAGGCGGCCGCTGGCACGAACGCCAGGAGGAGCACTGTACCCGTCCCCAAGATCGATATGCGGCTTTCCACTTCACATCGCCCCGAACTGGTTCCAAGAGCTCGAGCGCGTGGTCCCAAGTGGCGAGCAATCCTCACGGCGACCGAGCCTTTCGCCGTGCTTCAATCTTTCGCCGGATAAAAGCTGACCCATAGACACGCTCCGCCTCCAAACCGTTATGGGCCGGACAGAGAAGCCTGCGAATGAGCTCATCGTTGCTGTGAAAAATGCCAAACGGGTCCGAGTGATCAATGTGGAGCCCTGCCCGCGCCGCACATCTCCTCCCCGCACTGCCACGATAGACGCATTGGTACGCGTCACGTTCGTGAACTCGCTCGAGAACCTCGGCGGCTACGTATCGAGACTTGGCCGGCTCGTCTTTATTCACGATCTCGTTTGAACGAGATGTGACCGTTCTGGCACGCTGCTTCTTTCTCCGCCGATCGAGCTTCTGTTTCGGGTCTTTCTTCTCGAGCGCGATATCGAGCGCGTTCTCCAAGATCTCTGCCATATGATTCTGGGCATTCTCCACGCCCAGAACTTCCGCGAGTCGCTCGAACTTATCCTTGAATTCCAAGGTGGCCGAAAATCTGAAGTTGAAGACTGCCGGACGGGCGGGCTGCAAAATGGTTGGGGAGCTCTTCGGGGTCTCGACGACTGAACGTGGAGGCGCCGGCGCCGGTGACTCCACTTGCACTGGGGGCGACGGTCGCTTCCGGATCGACGGTTCGAAGACCGGCTTCGGCCTGAACGCAACAATGTACTCTTCGGTTTCCCTCCGTTTCATCCCAACGCAATCCGAGATCAACTTGTCGACATTGTCCGCAGTAAGGTGGGCGCCAGAAGGGCCGTGACTGTGAGACTGATGCGACTCTCGGCCAACGCGACGAGTAGCTGCGGGAAACGCCGCGAAACATTCGCGACATGAATACGTGCTGGCACCGCCCCCTCACTCAAATTGAGGCCGGCAATGCAGTATTCGTAGAGGCTCTTGTACCCAAGCCTGAGCGCCGTCTTCCTGCTCGACATCTCGGCAAGATGAGCAATGAGCTTGGCGATGCTCATGTTCTCGACAAGAACCAATTTCTCGGCGGACCGATGGAGCTCGTCGTCAGAAAGTCGCTCGAGCTTCGTGGAGTAGCTCGTGAACTGTTCGAACATCATATCTGCCTAGGTAATGAAGTATACTCCACGCTTTTTGTACGCTCTGAGAGGGCGCGAGAGAATCGACAACAGACCGAATCGAAACGAAAGTCAAGATTGCCGATAGGGACGCAGCCGTGACCAATGCTACGTACGTGACCGCTATTTTCAGATGTGGCTGCAACGCGAGCCACTTTGTCGTGCAAAACCTGTCAAGCGTTTTTTCGATCTTTTTCTGGGTTCCATCGAGGGCCTTTCTACTTGCTCACCATCCATCATCGTCGTAACACACCCTTGAAAGCTAGCTCATCGAAGACAGCATGGACGTCCGGATGCCCTTTTTCTCTCCCGACAGCCGATGGCTGGGCTTTCCGGCCGATCGGAAACTAATGAAGGTCTCGATATCTGGGGGCGCGCCGATCCCGCTGGCCGAAGGGAAGGGCCTGAACATCCGCGGCGCGAGCTGGGGAGCCGACGGATACATCGTGTTTACCCCCGACTCCAACATGGGCGGGTCTCGGCGGAAGGCGGGGAGCCCGAGGAATTGACCGCGCTCGATCGAACCCGGCGAGAGTTGACCCATCGATTCCCAGTCGTGCTGCCGAGTGGCGAAGCCGTTCTCTTCACGCTGGCCACCGGCGACACGCCGACCTACGACGACGCTTCGATCGCCATATTGTCGCTCGCGTCAGGCGAGTACCGCGTGCTCATCGAAGGAGGCACGGGGCCACGCTACAGCCCGACCGGACACATCGTTTACACGCGTTCCGCATCTCTTCTTGCTGTGCCTTTCGACGTCACTACGCTGAAGGTGACCGGCGCCCCAGTTACGGTCTTGGAGAGTGTAGACAGCTCGCCGTATGGCGGTGAGAGCGCGTTCGATGTGGCTCCCGACGGTTCACTCCTATACGCGGTAGGGGGGCGCCTGCGGGGCAAGAATCGAGTTGTGTGGGTCGACCGTGATGGCAGCTCGGAAGCTCTGCTCGAAGACCCGGGCCCCTATTCGTATCCCCGCCTCTCCCCCGATGGCACGCGATTAGCGCTCGGGCTCGATGGCGCCGCCACTGCGGTCGGTCTCTTCGATCTGGCCCGGGGAACGTTATCACGCGTGGCGCAGGGTTATCACAATGTGGATCCGCTCTGGACTCCAGATGGACGGCGTGTGAGCTTCCGCTCGAACCGCGACGGCCCGTACAACATCTACTGGCAAGTCGTGGACGGCGGGGGCTCCGCCGAGCGATTGACGACGAGCGATAGCGTGCAGCGCCCGCGCTCATGGTCTCCGGACGGAAAAGTCCTGGCTTTCGACCAACTGGGCACAGACACGGGATGGGACTTGTGGACGCTCTCCCTGGACGCGGCACGGAATCCGCGACCCGAACCTTTTCTGGAGACCGAGGCGGACGAACGTTTCGCCATGTTCTCTCCGGACGGCGGCTGGCTGGCTTATCAATCGAACGAGTCCGGGCAGTACGAGATCTACGTCCGGTCGTTTCCCAGCCCGGGTAGCAAAAGGCTGGTCTCCGCGGGAGGCGGCACCAACCCGCGATGGAATCCCAACGGAAGAGAGCTCTTCGATCGCCGCGGAGAGGAAGTCATCGCGGTCGCGGTAGCCATGGGATCGGATCTCGAGCTGGGACGACCCCGGGTGCTCTTCGAAAGAGCCGGCGATTACGACGTCGCCCCCAACGGCGAGCGATTCGTGATGATCGAGAAAGGCGCGTCAACAGCACCAGCCCAGTTGATCCTCGTCCGGAACTGGGCGGAGGAGCTAATGCGGCTCGTGCCGACGGAGAAGTAGAGCGTCGACGAGCAACCGCACTCGGTCAAGTCGGCGTCCGTGAACGAGCGTTCGGGTAGGAGCTCGAGGCGGCCGATGGCAGGGCCATCCAGACGAGCGCAGTCACCGGCCCAAGAACGGCAAACGCCTTTCCACTCCGCAAAACTAGCGACGTCGAGCTGCTTTTGACAATCCGCTCGTCGAGCTAGCGCAGGAACAAAACAGCCGTTACGGGGCCGAGCTTCACGGCCATCGGGAACGTAATTTCCATGGCCATTTGCGCCCACATCTGACTCAAAACGAACAATCCGACACTCAAAACAACGATTCTACCCAACCGTCCACGAGTAACTGGCACGTATGACTCCTAAAGAATGAATTACGTTGCACGAATCCGCCTCAAAATTAAGAATTAACGAATTAGAGATTCGTAAGCGCATCGTAGAGACTCGAAGTCGCCATGTCTAGAGTAAGAAATTCCCTATATGCTTGTTTCCCCGCACAAACACGGTTGGTCGGCTCATTTGGGTGTTTTTCCCCACGACGTTTGCCGCCATTTTCGATGGAAACCCGCAACGCGAGAGAACTCTTCAGCTACCCTCGTCTTCGCCACGTCTGACGTTCTCGTCGACCCAGCCGAGATAAGCGGCGGAGCCGTTTTGGATCGGTAGCGCGATGAGCTCGGGCACGTCGTAAGGGTGAAGCTCGGCGAAGGCCGTACGAAGAGCGTCGAAGCAATCCTCACGCGTCTTCATCAACAATAGCTGCTCGTCGGCTTCTTCGATTACCCCTTTCCAGTGATAGAAGCTGCGGACTCTCGCCACCACGTTCACACAAGCAACGAGTCTCCGTTCGAGAAGGGCATGAGCCAAACGGACCGCCGTGGGCTCGTCGCCGACGGTGGTCATGGCCAAAATGTAATCCGACATGATCTGGTCTCTCCTTCCCCCGCTCCACCCCAAAGGAGCCGAGCGGTTGCACGCTTTGTCGCGACCGCCACTATAATGTAGAGACACCGACATGCTGAAGGTTCCTCCGACCAATAAGGGCCGCGACCACCACCGCGTCGAGCGCCTGCAGGAGTCGCAAGTCAAGAAGAAGGCCTTGGGGCTCGCCGCTTTTCTCATCGTCGCCGCGTCGATAGTCAACGCCTTTTTCGGTGAGGGCGGCGTCTTGGGCCTCATAGAAGCAAACAAGAATTTCGAACAGCTCGAACGCGAGGTCCACGCGATCGAGTCAGAGAATGAACGCCTCGGGCAGCAGATCCACGCATTGCGAACGGACCCATCGGTCATAGAGCGGAGAGCGCGCGAGGTGCTCGGTATGGCACTTCCCGGTGAAATCTCCGTCGAGATCCGCCCTTCCGAGACCCGCTAGCCTCAGGAAGACTTTTCCTCACGAAAGCCGCCGACGACCGCGGCGAGCTCAGCGCCCCACAACAACAGGCAAGCGGACAAGTTGATCCAGAGAAGAAAGACCACGACCGTCGCGAGCGCCCCATAGGTACGCGTGTAGTTGGCCATATGGCTGATGTAATAAGTAAACCCGACCTTCAGCGCGGTCCAGAACGAGCCCGCGACCGAGCCACCAATGAGCGCCACCCGCCACGGGATGGAGCGCGCCGGGATCAGCCAGTAGACAGAAAAAAACGCCAGCACCGTGAGCGACCAGGGCGCAACGTAGCGACTCACGAAGCTATCCACATTTTGATATATAGGCAGCTCCTTGAGAGGCGCGAGCGCCGTCGTATCAATGAATCTGTCGATGGTGGAAAGAAGCCCCTCCACAACGACCGAGGCGACGAGCAGCACGCTCAGAATCCCGACGAGCGCGAAGGCGAGCACTTTGCGCAGCGCGAAGGGACGCCTCTTGTCGACGCGGAAGACCTGATCCAGGCCGGTCTCGATCTTGGAGAACACTTTGCTCGCGGTCCAGAACACGAGAACGAGGTAGCCTACGCCCGACCAAATCTGCTGCTGCATTGATTTGACTTGGATCATGACTTGAGGGGGAAGACCATAGAGCACGTTTTGCAAGAAGAGCTCCGTGCCTTTCTCGGCGGCGTCCTTACCGAGAGCGAGCGCGCCAAGCGTCACGAGCAACACCGCTAGAGGAAGGAACGACAGCAGGCCGAAATAGGCAATCACGGTCGCACGATCGTAGCATCGGTCACGATGGAAATAGACCGAGGCTCGATAGACCGTTCTCCAGACTAAAAGAAGCCGCTTCATCCAACCTATTCAATCAACAAAACGTGTCGGAGGACAAGAAGGGCGCGGGAGGATAGACTTCGAGCGTGCGTCCGAAGCCACCATCCTCGCTCGACTATGACGACTTTCTCCACGAGCTCGCGCTCAAGAATTGGAACCGCGCCATGCTCGGAGGGGACGGAGAGAGAGCCGAGGCGAACGCCAAGAAACTCGCCGCTTCCCATGACAAGTTCTGGCGCTTCGTGGGCCATATCCACCTCTCGACATCACGGCTCACTCGGGGACAGGCCACACTCGCTGTCGACGCCTTGGCCGAAGCTGCGCGCGTCTTCACCGAGCCCAGCGAAATCGCAGCCATCCCCAAGTGCCTTCGAGCACACATTCACCTCGAGACCCATTCTCCGAAGAGCGCTCTTTCCGCATTGCAGGACGCGGTCGCGACTCCCGAGGTCACTTACTGGCGCGCGCTCGCCCGCGCGCGAGAAGGTCGGCACGACGAAGCGCTCGAGCTCGCCGCGGCACTCGAGGTCGAGGCAAAGCCCGCGAGCAATGCCTACGCCTTGCATATACGCGCCGAGCTCGACCCACAGAGCCGTCTCGCCTCGCTTCAGCGTGCCGCCAGCACCTTAGAAAAGCATGGGCTCCTTTCTCCCCTGCCCATCCTCCCCATCCGCTTCGCCCACGCTTCCGCGCTCGAGGAGGCCGGATCCACCGCCGACGCTGAAGCGCGCTTCCGCGAGATCACTGGAGCGTCCGAATCCCTCGCTTATTGGCCGATTCCCTATATTCGTAGCTTGTACCATCTGGGAAGGCTTGGCTCGGATGAGGAAGAGAGGCAGCGAAGCATGAAGAGCTTCGCGGCGTTCTGGACGGGCGGGGAGATGGACCGGGCGGCGGTCCAATCAGCGTGTCAGTTTCAGTCTCACTCTCCGTCCGTCAACAAGTAGGCGAACCGGAGCACCTGGCCGCGCCGCTCCAGGACAACGCGTAGCTCGTGCGCGTCTCGGAGCCGAGCGAGCAATCCCCAGAGAGCGTCGAGCCCAACCAGACGCTCTCCGTTGATGCTTCGGAGAAGGTCGCCGGGTAGGAGCCCCACTTCCGACAATAGCGTGCCATCTGGCAAGCGACGGAGCTCGAGGCCCAGAATCTCACCGTCCTCGACGCGAGGGCTGAGCTCGGTCTCGCTCAGGATGACAGGAATCTCCTTTTCGAGGCGAGCAATGGCTTCAGCGCGTGAGATTTCGCGAAAGACCCAGCCATCGTCTTCGTCGGCTGCTGCCTCTGGTGGCGCCTGTGCCCTCGGCCCGTTTGGGCGAGCTGCAGCACGTCCATCCACGTGAAGCCGAAGCGCACCGCGGATGCTTTCTAGAAGTACCGAGCCCTCCCCTACGGCAACGAGGACATAGCCGTAATATTCCTGCCCCATCCGCAGCGTTTGCCCTCGGGACGCCCCGCTGCGACGAACGAGGGCTATCGAGTGCGCTGGGTTCTCGGCGACGATAACACCGTCGAGAACGAGACGATCCTCCTGCGCGCGCGCAGGCTCGCCAAAGGCAAGCGCGAGGCAAATCGCAACGCCGGCAAACTTAAGTAACGCCCCCATAAACAGATACCAGCAATGTAGGATAGCCACGAGTGCACGCTCGGGTCAAGCGCGAGCCGAACGCCTGTGCTATATTGCGAACATCGCTCCCTAATGAAGTATTCCCCGCAGAGTTGATGGCTGCCGACCAGTTGCCGCCCACGGCACCTACAACAAAAGACGCGACCCGCGGGCGCGGGCTCAAATATTTTCTTCTTCACCAGCGACGCGGTCAGCTTCTTCTCGTTTTCTGCGCCCTCCGCTTTCTCGGCGCGCTCGAGCTCATCCCCGCTTCCCTCTCCACCCTGTCGACGATAGGCCTTTGGGCTTATGCGCTCGGCTTCGTGATTTGGGGGCTTTCCGGCTTGCGGCGTAATCTGCTGTGGCGCATCCGAAGAAAACTCATCATCTCGTATCTGCTGATCGGGCTCGTCCCCACGATCCTGATCCTTTCGTTCTTTGCACTCAGCGGCTATTTCACGCTCGGACAAGTTAGCTCTTTCATGCTCGTGAGCTCCGTCAAAGACGCGGAGATGCGCGCAGCGAATGCCGCCAACCTGATGATCTTCGAGCTTCGTGGAGGCGGAAGCGCAAGCTCCCGTCTGTCCGATGAACGCATTCGCAAGGTGCTCGATGCGCGCATCCTAGAAATGGGAGAGTCCGAGCCCAGCTGGGGCGCCATCTACCTCGAGCATCGCCGCGGACGTATTCAACGTGTCGTGACTACGGATGATGTCGGGTTTTCAATGAGCCTGGGCACGAACCTTCCGCAGTGGTTCTCAGACAGTTATCGCGGCGGCATCGAGTATGGCGGCGTCGGCTACACGGCCGGCGTTTCGACACCTCATGAGTCTGTCGGGAACGCGACCATCATCGTGCTCACCACGTTGTCCGATGTCCTCGAAAAATCTGCGGAAGAGCTGGGCTTCCATATCGATCAAGTGCTCACGAGCGACACCGATAACGCCACTGCTGAAAGTGTCTTCATCCGCCAACCCGCCTCGTCGAACGGAGAGAGTCAGAACACAACTTCGGCCGAATCTGCAGCTTTGACGTTCCCATGGTGGACGCTCTTGCCAACGAGAAGCCTCGACGACCCCCATGCGGAAGAGTCCGAGCTCGCATTTGTGCAGTTCGGTTTCCCGCTCAATAGCTTCTATTCCAGCATCGCCTCGGGAGCGCTCCAACTCGGCCCGAATGGCCCCGATCTCGGCGCGGTGCTTCTCACGGCGATGGCGCTTCTCGCGGGTCTGTTTCTCGTGATCGAGGTGGCCGCAATCTTCGTCGGCCTCGTGCTCGCTCGATCGATTACGGGCTCGGTGCATGCGCTCAGCCAAGGCACCGAGCACGTGCGCCAGGGAGACTTCAGCTATCGGGTGAAAGTTCGATCGCGCGATCAGCTGGGTGAGCTCGCAGAGTCGTTCAATTTGATGACGACGAGCATTCAAGATCTACTAAGGCAATCGTCGGAAAAAGAGCGCATGGCGGAAGAGCTCCGCATCGCCCGAACGATCCAGATGAGTCTACTGCCGAAGGATCGCGTCGACGTTCCGGGCCTTTCCATCGCACCCTTCTGTCTTCCCGCCAATGAAGTCGGCGGAGACTACTACGACTTCATTCCTCTAGGCGACGGACGGTTCGCACTCCTCATCGCGGACGTCTCGGGTAAAGGTACGTCGGCAGCGCTTTACATGGCGGAGCTCAAGGGCCTCACTCTGTCCTTGAGCCAGATTTACCATTCGCCCCGGAAACTTCTCGTCGAAGCCAACAAGATCCTCGCGGCGACTCTCGACAGCCGGAGTTTCATCACCATGGCCTATGCCGTCATCGATATGAACGAACGCCAAATGACTTATGCGCGCGCGGGACACAACCCCATCTTTCATGTCTCGACAAACGGCGCCGAACCCAAGCTGAATGTCCTCGCACCAGATGGGCTCGGGCTCGCGTTGGATCGCGGAACCCAGTTCGAGCGTATTTTGCAAGAGGATGTCGTGAAGTTGTGCGCGGGAGACGTCTTCCTCTTCTTCACGGATGGCATCTCGGAGGCCATGAACCCGAGCTCCGAGCTCTTTGGCGAAGAGCGGATCCGCCTCATCCTTCAGGAGAACGCCGACCTCCAGATGGAGGAGCTGCGCGAAAAGCTGATCGACGAGGTTTTCGCGTTCGCGGGCGGCGCCGAGCAGCACGACGATATGACGATGGTCCTCCTCAAAGTATTGTAGTACTATCTTTACTAGCATTCCTGTTATCGGCCCCGACTCAAGGATCAACCGTCCAGGCATCGCTTGTGTCCACATCAACAGAGCGCGAACCCGCTGTGACCACCCTGTCCACGACAGATCTCGAAGAGCTATACCGCCGGCTCGGACATCGATTTCGTCGTCCCGAGCTCTTGCAGCAAGCTCTGACGCACAAGTCTTTCGCTCACGAATCCGAAAGCAGCGAGCACAACGAGTCCATGGAGTTTCTCGGAGATGCTATTCTCGGATTTCTCGTAACCGATTTCATCTATAGGGACTTTCCGACCCTGACGGAAGGCCGAAAATCGAAAATCAAGGCCTATCTCGTGAGCGCGTCAACGCTCTCGCTATTGGCGATCGGGTTGGAAATCCCGCAGTTTCTGCTCCTCGGCAAGGGCGAGGAGAAGACCGGCGGCCGCAAGAAGAAAGCACTCTCAGCCAACGCACTCGAGGCCGTGGTCGCCGCGATCTATCTCGACTCCAATGTCGACGAAGCGCGCCGTTTTCTCGAGTCCCTATACGCGCCCCTCATCGACGACGTCCGCGAGGGCCGGGCCGTCGTGGAAGACCCCAAGACCGCTCTTCAGGAATTCCTCCAAGCTCGGAGTCTAGAGCCCGCCCAATATCTCGTCACCGCGGAATCTGGACCCGAGCACCGCAAGACCTTCCAGATCGAGCTCAAAGTCGGCCCGCGCAAGCTCGGCGAAGCCACCGGGACGTCGAAGAAAAGGGCCGAGCTAGACGCCGCCCAGGCTGCTCTCGCGCGATTGATCGAAGAAGAGGGCTGATTATTCTCGGTCGGTCACGATCAACATCAACACGTGCTCACCGATACGGAACTCGCTGTGATTTTGGAGCTCCGCGCTGTCGATTTGTTCGCCGTTCACGAATGTGCCATTCGTGCTCTTCAGATCCGAGACGACGATACGCGAGCCTAAGACCTCGAGAGCGGCGTGTTGGCGGGAGGATTCGGGGTCGTCGAGGATCACATCGCAGTCGGCGCGGCCGATGACGGTGCGCACTTTGTTGATCGAGAAAATCTGGCCGCTCGCCTTTCCCTGCAGCACCGCTAGCGAGTATTTCTTGTCCGCGGGAAGTTCCATTTTCTCGACTGCCGCGGTCCCGGTGATGGTCTGCTCGCCGACGGGCTCGTCCGAGCGGAGTTTCTGGACTCGCGCGGTGGTGTCGTCTGAGGACGGTTCCGATGGCGGAGCCTCCATACTGGGTCTCTGAGCCGTCGCGGCCGACTTGGTGTTGGTGATGTCGATCGTGCCCCCGCACTTCTTGCATTTCGCCTGCGCGCGCGACTTTCCACCGAGCTGACTCTCGTCGAATCGGTATTTGGTTTGGCAGTGCGGGCAGACGACTCGGATCATTTTTTTTTGGAGATTGGTTGGTGACGGTTCCTTACTGACTCATTTAACACTATTTCAACGATGTCATTCAAGTGGGGTCAACCGTATCGGCGCTTGATGAAGTGCTCCCAATCGCGGATGAGCCCCCGAACGTCGTGGCCGACAATCCGGCGCAACGTGGAATCCATGTCCTCACCCTCACCGAGCGCCGTCAGGATGTCGCGGATACCTCCCATACCGCGTTGCTGGATCACGTAGTCGATTATCGAGGAGGCGGCCGGATAGAACATGCGTGGATCGCATCGCGCGGTGGGCAGGCAAGTCTCGAAGCTGTGACCTTCTCGCAAAATGCGGCCCAAGAGGTCCCCGTTATCCTCCGTGCGAACACCTTCCACATATTCCGCGATACCTTCGTGAATCCACCTCGGGGCATTCTTGCCCGCCCGAGCGTGAATGAACGCGTGGGCTAGCTCGTGGTGGAGCGTCGTCTTGATCTTTTCATCGAGCCGTTGCAGCCCGCGAACGGGAACGCGTATTTTTCCATCGAACAGGCCCGCCGACCAATCAGGACCGCCCATCTCGTTATAGTCACGCCGCGTATAGAGGATCACGACCACACGCTCGGGCGGCTCGAAGCCGAGCTGGGTTTTCAAGCTCGCATAGCTGCGGTCCATCGTATCGATGACCATCCGGCCGGTGCTTTCCATAGCACCCCCGTCATAGCTTACGATGAAATGTGCGAGCCGCTGCGTCTTGTTGCCTCCACCGGCTCGCACTTCCGAGAGCGCCTTGTTGAGTGAGGTTCGGATCTTCGCACTCTCGTCGAGATCGAGCGCCTTTTCGAAAAACTCGACGGATTTGCTGATCTCCTGCTGGTAGTAATGGGCCTTACCAACGATGTGGTACATTTCAGCGGTCTGGGACGTCTGGCCGTAAGCGATCGCGGTCTTCGCCCAGCTCTTGGCGACCTCCCATTCTTCTTGCTCGCCGAAGATAACCGCTCTCAGCGTCGCGATATCCCCGGCTTCCGCGCCCCAATCCTCCGAGCCGTTCACATAAGTCAGGGCTTCGCGAAATCGGCGGGCGCGAATCTGTTGACCAGCCAGCAGAAAGTGCGCGGCTAAGACATATTCCCGCAGCCACTCGACACCGGGATATTCGCGCGCTAGAGACTCGGCCCGCTCGAGAAGCGCGGGCGTCACGCTCTGGCGCGTCAAATCAGGAAGCCGCGGGATCGGTGAGCTCGGCTCGGGCTCGGGCGCAGCGATGACCTCAGGCTCGGAGCTCTCAGAAGACAGCCCACCCAAGACCAACGCCTGAGCACCGCGCGCGTCGGGGGCTTCGACCGCTTGGACCCCGTAAACAATGCCCCGCTCATCGGCAGACCGAGGCTCAATCGACGAGGCCGGCGAGGTTTCCGGCGAGCCTTCTGACGGGACGTAGTGCTCGTAGAGCTGTAAGCCGTAATAGGCCGCACCCGACATCAGTACCGACATGGCAACGACATTGAACAGCCTGGACGCCGGCGACCGTTCTGGCGTCACGGAGTGCTGTGGCTGCGGACGGGGGCGCGGGCCTCGCTCGCGCCCGAGCTTCCCGAACACAACACCGCATTTTGGACAGGAAGGGTCGCTCGAAGGCACACCCTGAAATCCGCACTTGGAACAGTTCACCTTAGCCTCACCCTGAAATAGATTGTCGTTTTGATGGCGTTGGTGTTGGCGTTGGTGTTGGTATTCTGAGTGCTACGACGAGGCGTTCGCGCGCGTTACGAATTTCTTCCACGCAAAGCCGCCACGGTGTCTCGCAGGACCTCCGCAAAAACTTCGATATCCTCCTCTCTAGTGTAACGCCCCAAGCTCACCCGGATCGAGCCTCGAATCTGCTCGGTCGAAAGCCCCAGTCCCGCCAGCACGTGGGACGGCTTGACAGCACCTTCGTCGCAAGCAGCGCCCGCGGAGACAGCGAAACCTGCTTCGTCGAGAGCGAGGACGAGAGCCTCGCCCTCCAAACCGTCGAAACGAAAATTCACCGTGTTCGGCGTCCTCCGTGTCGCCCCCTCACCGTTCACGTAACTGTCGATGACGGAGGAAAGCACGCTTTGCTCGAGCGCGTCCCGGTAGCTTGCGAGCCGTTTCGACTCGGTCGGCAGAAGCTTGTCAACTTGCCTCGCGGCCTCCGCGAGCCCCACGATGCCCGCGACGTTCTCGGTGCCCGGCCTACGGCCGCGCTCCTGCCTTCCTCCACGAAATACCGGCGTAAACGGCGTGCCTTCACGAACGTAAAGGACCCCGACGCCCCTGGGGCCATAGAATTTGTGTCCCGATATCGCCAGCATATCGACGGCGAGCTCCCGGACGTCGAGAGGAATCTTGCCGCAGGCCTGTACGGCATCGGTATGAAAAAGCGCCCCCGCGTCGTGGGCCACCGTCGCGAGCTCAGCCACGGGTTGCACAACGCCGGTCTCGTTATTCGCCACCATGATGGAAACGAGAAGAGTGTCCGGGCGGAGCGCGTCTCTGAGTCTATCCGGCGTCAGCTCGCCTCTTTCGTCAACCTCCACGATAGTCACGGGCCAATCCCGGCGCTCGAGCTCCTCGATGACTTGAAGCACCGCATGATGCTCCACATTCGAGGTAACGATGTGGCGGCGCCCGTCGTCTCGGGGCGCGGCCGCGGCACCGAGAAGCGCAAGATTGTCGGCCTCGGTTCCCCCGCTGGTGAACACCAACTCTTCAGGCCTCGCCCCCAAGAAAGAGGCAAAGGCGTCGGTCGATTCAATGAGAGCCTCTTTTGCCGGACGCCCGAACCCGTGAATGCTCGACGGGTTTCCGAAGTGTTCGCGGAGAAATGGCAACATCGCCTCGAGCGCTTCGGGCGCGAGGGGTGTTGTCGCGTTGTAATCTAAGTAGACCGGATCAGCATTCGGCATTCAGGGTTTTCGATGATTGGTAAGGTCGAGTCTGAGTCTTTTCTAGCACAAATTTTGGGCGGAGGCCAGAGACACCGCCATTTCCATGTGCTAGCATGTGTCTAATGGACGAATCCCTCGAAGCTCTGGAGGCACCGAGCAGCCCCAAAACGCTGAACAATATTCGCCTTCAGGTCGATAACGGTATTGCGCGGATCGCACTGGATCGCCCAGAGGCGGCGAACGCCCTGAACTTGGCGGCACTCGAAGAGATCCACCAAACGCTCGGAGAGCTCGATCTCAACGAGTCCCTCAAAGTCGTCGTCTTCACCGGCAGCGATCAGGCGTTCTCGAGCGGGCTCGACATCGCCGAGCATACCGACGAGAGCGTTTACCAATTGATCGAGACGTTTCACGAGGTCATTCGCCGTGTGACGAAGCTCGAATTGGTGAGTATCTCCGTCGTGAAAGGAATGGCGCTCGGCGCGGGATGCGAGCTCGCGGCCGTCTGTGATTTTTGCTTCGCCGCGGAGGGCGCAAAGCTCGGCCAGCCGGAGCTCAAGGCGGGTTTGTTCCCTACCGCCGCGCCCATGATCTACCCACGGCTCATCGGATTGCGCCGCACCTACGAGATGATCCTCACGGGACGAACCTACGACGCTAAAGAAGCGGAAGGCATCGGCCTCATCACGCGAGTCATGGCTCCCGCCCAACTGGATGCGGAAGTCGAAAAGTGGACGCAGTTCTTGAAGAGTTTTTCGACACCCGTGCTCCGCCTCGCCCGTCGCGCCACCTCGGACGCTGTCAATCTTCCTTTCGAGGAAGGGCTTCGGCATTTGGAAAGCGTTTACCTCAATCAGCTCATGTCCATCGAGGACGCGAAAGAAGGCGTTCTCGCTCTTCGCGAGCGGCGACAACCCGTCTGGAAACACAAATAAGTTTGCTTCGAATAGGGTTCCATCCTTCAGTCTTTCGCATGACTCGTCAAAACGGTGACCGCCCCACCAAGGGCACATGCCCAACAAAGAAGGCCTGCAGCCGGAAGCTGATATACTTGGTTTCTCGGACGGCCTAATTCAAAGAAGCCGGGCTTGCCGCAAGTAATCGGACTCAGCTAGAATCACCCACTCACCAACTACGAGCTCTTGACGACACGCCGAAACGCCAACTGCCATTACCACGCACATTCACACGATGTCGCATCCAAACCAGGCGAAGGACGCCGAAAAGCACAGGAGGGATAACAAGCTGTGAAGGTCGATCTGGAAGCGGTATTCGTTGCTTTCAGCGATGACTCCGTTGAACGGACTTACTATCTTGATGGGGACTCGGGCCGTGTATTCAACGTCCTCGAAGACCACGACGACCCAGAGACCCGCGAGCTAGTCTGGGCGCTCGAATCGGATACACGCGGGCGTTACATTCAAGTCCCCAAACCCAGTATGGAGGAAACGCTAAAGGAACAGGACGCCTTCGCAGAGTCCCTCGATGGCGAGCTCAAGGAAAAGCTCGACAAAATCATCCAGGACGATCACGACGGGTCCAAGTTCGCTGATTACGTCGAGCGTAACCGCGAGGCGCGGAAGGCTTGGCGCGATTACCGCACACTGCGTTCGCGGGACCAAGCCAACGAGTGGGTTCAGACACTCAATCTTCCCGCAGGCTGAGCAAGGCCGGCTCGCCGGTGCGCGTTGGCGTCGCTGGCTGGTCTTACCCGGACTGGGAGGGCATCGTTTATCCGAAGACACCCCGTACGGACGGTCTCGTGCACTTGGCGCGCTATCTCGACACTATCGAGGTCAACAGTCCCTTCTACCGCATCCCAAGCCCGAAAACGACGGCATCCTGGGCGCGGCGCGCCCCCGCTAAAACCGGTTTTCGGTTCACTCTGAAGCTGTTTCAAGGCTTCACCCACGACCGAAGCGCGGGTTCTCGAGAGGAGCAGGCGTTCAAACAGGCACTCGCCCCGCTCATGGAGGCCGAGCTTCTCGGCGGCCTCCTTCTTCAGTTCCCGTGGTCGTTCAAGAATGATCCCGAGAGCCGCGACTATCTGAACAAGCTTCTCGACCGCTTTTTTGGCTATCCCCTCGTCGTCGAGATCCGCCACGCGTCCTGGAACGATCGATACTTCTTCGACTTTCTGACACAAAAAGCCATAGCCTTTTGCAATATCGACCAGCCGCGGATCGGCCGCTCCATAGGTCCCTCGAGCCACGCCACGGGGCCTATCGGCTACGTACGCCTTCACGGGAGGAACTACCAGGACTGGTTCCGGGAAGATGCCGGCCGCGATGCCCGCTACGACTACCTCTACAGCGAAGAGGAGCTCGACCCGTGGATGGAGAAGATCTCCGAAATCAGCGAGAGCGCCTCCGAGACCTACGTCATTACGAACAACCACTTTCGTGGCCAAGCCGTCGTCAATGCACTCCAAATTCGCGCGCGCATCGAAAAACGAAAAGTCCTCGCACCCGCGTCGCTCTTAGAGCGCTATCCAGTATTGCGCAGCGTCGCCGAGCCAGACGGCCCCGAACAACCGTCCTTGTTTTGAAAATTCCGGGGCTTGCCCAGGCTCGCTCGCTACCACTATAGCTCTTCTTCCAATGGTTCGAGAACGACGGTGTGTGGTTTAAAAAGAAAGGAGATGTGGGCGAGCACGCCTCCCGACAGGGCATCGAGAGCGCCATCGAGTGTAATCTCTCGGGCGCCTTCGATCGCGCGCACCCGTCCTTGCTTTCTCTTGCCGTCTACGAGTGCCCCTAGCTCGTGGCCCTCGGCGGCCACGCCGCCGCTTCGATCGAAGATCGAGTGGATCGTCAATCGAACGCCCTCACGCGTATAGCCGTCGTTCTGCTCGACCAGCGATGCTATCGACTGTCCGACATTGCCGAATCCGAGCAGCATGATCGGCACGTTCTTCATTTCAGGGGCTCCTCTCGCCTTGCTCTGCGATCTCGAAAGTCAAGGTACACCAAAAACTCTCCCACAATATCTGCGGATCGTCGTCCACCCGCACGAGATGGATGGCGCTCAAATACCAACGCCCGTCGGACGGAATCGTCACGACCGCCTTGCCGCTTCCATCCGTGCTCGTTCTGATCTCGCCGCGAGGCCCTCCCGCCTTCCCGCCGAAGATCGGAATATCCGCGAGCGGCTCGCCCTGGTAGAACAACTGAACCTCGAGCTCTTCTCCAGGCCGCACGCGGTTCGGGTTGCGGGAAGGTACGATCTCGATCGTATGTCCCACCGGTTTCGACCATGACGGCTCCTTGTCTAGATCGCTTTCTCCCGACCCCGAATCACCCATGGTGACATCGACATCAATCGTCGCCTTCGCCCATTTCGAGTAGCGCTCGACGGTCGCATCCTCGTTCTCGCCGAGCTCGTCACGAAGCGCGAGGATGCGCTCGAGCCCATTCTCTTCGAGATAGTCCTGGAAGTCTTTCGCCTTGAGACGGACGCGGCGAGGACGCGTCCCGAGAGCGACCACGTGACTTCCGATGGCTGTCGCTTGTAAATCGAAGCTCAACGACTTTCCGTCCACGCGAAACGTATGGATCGGCCGAGTCTCGAGCGGTCCATGAAGCGCCACCGTCTCGAGACGAAGCTCGCTGACGAGCGAAAGGCTTTCGGGAAATTGATCGCCGCTATTGATAAAGACCCGGGTGAGCTCGCCGGGAGCGAGACGATATTTCCCTGCCATCAGCCAGAGCTCGTGGGCGCCAGCCGAGCTCGTCCACAAGGCAAGCGCCAGGAACAAAAAACCCCGCACCCGTCGAGCGGGTGCGGGGAAAAGTTGCATGGAAAGCCTGATTAGGCGGCCGAGAAATCAGCCGTCAGCCGTGCCGTTCCCCAATCGAGAATGATCTGGCATTGGTTACCGTCGTCGCTCACCTCGAGCTTGATCGTCATGTTGTCGACCGCTGTATCGAGCTTGGAGATGACTCCTGCAACCTTACCGACGATGTTGGTCGGCTTGAAGCTGCCAGTAAGGTCTTCCGCCACGATGAGCGTCCACTTCTTGTCCTCGTCGAAATGCGCGACGAGCTTGTAGCTCCCCTTGGCGACCACCATATCGCCGAACTTCAAGTCGACAGCCGTCGTGAGCGTCGTCGCGCGATCCGCGCCCATCCGCCAATAGCCTCCGGGAGGAAGCATGGCCAGCACGTCCCGACCCTTGGACTCCGGTCCGGTGAAATCGACCTTGACTTCCCCGCCACCGATCGTCACAGAAGTAGACCCGGCCTTGTTTCCGTGACCCATGACGACTGGCGCCACGACCATCGCGGCCACAGCGAGAACCAATCCCAACATCCCTAATTTTCTTGTCATGTACTTGAGCTCCGTTTCTTTTCGAACGTTACGATACCGTATCGAACGGCATCTCGATTCGACTAGTTGAACAAAATTGTGACCTCCGCATGGGACCGAATGATATTAGTTGGCCCCACTCTCTGACGTCGCGAGCGCCTTCTCGATCGCAGGGCCAAGGACTTCGCGAGACTGAAAGTTCACGAAGTGATTGACGATGGTGCCTGAGCCGTCCACGAGAAACAACGTCGGAAAGATGTTCACGTTGCCGAGCGAGGCTCGAACGTCGTCCGTGAGGTGGAGATTCGGATAGTTCACGCCGATTTTCTTCGCATATTCCGCGCGATAGGCGTCGTCATATTTCAATTTCAGGATCCTGTCCGCATTGAGCCCGAGGACCGTGAAGCCTTGGTCTTCGTAGGTCTCTTGAAGCGTTACGAGCTCTGGCCCAATCTTCACACATGGCGGGCAGTTCGTGAACCACACATAGACGAGCACGGCCTTGCCCGAGAACTGGCCGATGTTCATCTCTTCACCGCTATAGCTCGTGCCCGAGATAGCGGGGATGCTTTTGCCTTCCCAGCCCGTGAGCGTCCGTTCCACCGCGCGGTTGAACCGCTCGTCAGCCTTCACCGCGTCGATGTCGATTCTCGTGATCTCGCGGGTCTTCGGATCCCGCTCGATGAATTTCGGGACGCGAGGGTCGGATTGCATCACGCTTAAAACGACATCAGCGGCCTCGGGTCCGTAGAAAGCGAATTGGCCCGCGATATCTTCCAAAGTAGGAAGACGCCCCTGCCGGTCCTCGAACTCGATGACGAAGAGCGGGATGCGGAAAAACGCGCCGGTCAGCTTGTCGAGCGCCGCCCGCTCGTCGGGGGTGGTAAAAACCTCGTTGTAGAGAACAGAGAGAACGAGCCGCTCGTCAGGTTTCGCATTTTCTTTGATGTAATTAATGATGCGCCGCTCGGCGTCGTCGTCTTGGGCGAAGCCGCCCGTGCTTACGGCGAGCGCAAGCATAACGATCAAAAACCGCATAGTTACTCCTTTGTCATTCTCAGTCTTATCGTGCCCGCCATATTAGCCACCGCGCCCCGGCCGCGCAAGCGGAGCCGATGTCCTCGCCACCAATACTCCGACCGACCTCCACGTGGGACACTGATCGACGTAAGTCCTTTGCTTATAACAACCACTCTGCGGCATGAGGCTTGCTCCTTGTCAGGGGAAAGAACCCTTAAAAGGAGGCCAACATGCGAACGCTTCGGTTGCTCGATGCTCGCTCGTTCTTCACGCTGCTGGTGCTCGGCTTAGCTTAGCACTCCAATTCCCCTCGACGGCTGCTTTCGCGAGAGAGGTCGTCAATCCGGATGGCTATGCCGAGTGGCGCTACGACGAGTTCCTCATCGTCGAGGGGCAGCGCGTCAAGGCCACCAAGAGCACGCGCTTCAGCGGCAAAGGCGCCGCCCGCGGCTTCGACACCATTTCGCTCGGCTACGAGGTCAAAGTCCGGTCTCGTTATTATTGTGAGGGCGCACTGAGCACTATCGACCAAACATTTCCCACAACCGAACACGAGGACACGGTCGAAAGACCACCCTGTAGCGACTGGCGTGGATATCTCGCAAGGGATATCCTGGCAAAAGGTTTGCGAAGTGGAAGCGACAGGGCGCATCCTTGCAACAAGGGATTCAGAGGACGGGCTTCTCTATTCCTGATCTCGCGGACCTCGAGAGCAGGATGCGCCTCCTCTCCCGCCGACGCCTTCAAATTGTTAGAATCTCGCCTTCAGGAGGTTATTGTATGCATCTTCGCCCGGCCGCACTCATCACCGCGGTAGTCCTTTGCGCGCTCGCGGCCACTCGATCCGTCGAAGCTCAGAGCCACAAATTCAAGCTCGGAGGGGGCGCCGGCTTCGCCAGCCTGCATGATCCGGAGCTGAATTTCGGACGGACGTTTGTCGTCGGCGGTTTGTTCGGGTTCCGATTCAACGACAACTTCAGCTTCGAGACAGGCTTCAACTTGGCCCGATCGAACCGCGTCTACAACGAGGATGGAGTTCCCATCGACGACGTCCAGGCCTTACCGGCATTTCGCTTCCAGACGAACCGCTACCAGATAGACGGGACGTTAGTTTACAACATCGGGAGGCGACAGCCGTTCCACCCCTACATTGTCGCTGGAGGCGGGTTGGTCCGCCGCAAAAAGACGCGAACCGATGTCGTGTTCGAGACGAACGAAACCGGCCAGGACATGCTCGTCTCGTCGGAGGTCGTTCTCGACACGGCGGAATACGAGGCGGCCGCGCATTTCGGCGCCGGTGTCGAGATCTACTTCCTCTACAATGTTGCGGCCCGCGTCGAGTATCGTTTTTATATCCCGCAGAGCTTCAACCAATACACGCGCCAGTTTTATTTCGGCGCGACCTACTTTTTCGGAGAGTAAGAGCTCGATCTCAACTTCCTCGACAGGAACCTGGCAATGCGGAGCCCATCCATCCAGTTGAAGGGAAATTTCGCCGTTGTGTAATGCCCGCACGGGAGCTCGTAAACCTCCCGCTCGATGCCCAACCTCCCAATATCGCGCAAAAGCTGCTTCGAAAGATCCGGCGGGAACGAAAGGTCGTAGCGGGCGTAAATCAAAAGGGACGGCCGGTTCCGGTCGCGAAGCTGCTCGTAATAGCTGAACGGGCTCAGAGGCAGCCACAGGCGGCGAAGCTCCTCGAGGCCGACGCCCTCCTCGAGTCCCTCTCGCACCTGCCGTGTAGAGATGCCGCGCCACACAACGTCGGCGAAGTAAGGCGAGATGTGATTGAACACGGCGGCGTCCAGCCGCGACTCGTGGGCATAGACCGCGAATGCGATGGCTGAGCCCAAGCTGGTGCCAACGATGCCGAGCGGACCATAGCCTTCGCTCTCGAGCCACGATGCAGCGTTGCGGGCGTCGAGGACCGCCTGGCGAAAAGACTGAAGCGTACGCCCAACATTCGGGCTGAGCATGAAGTCCGCGCGCTCGAGCCCTCCCGGGCGCCGCGCTTCGTGATAAGGCAGGGCGACCTTGAGCGCCGTCAGCCCAAATCGGTTCAGGAGCTTGCACAACCCGTCCTGAGCGCCTTCTTTCGCGTTCCAGTGAGGCAGAACGACCACGGCCGGGCCACGCCCGTGGTTTTTTCTACTAGCGCCCGCCGGATAGAAACGGGCATGAACGCGATCGTTTTCCGGGACACCGGTCGTCGCCGATGACGTGAAGGTGAGCTCACCGTCCAACAGTTCGAGATCGCTCACGTCGCCTGGCTCGAAATAGTCCGCGCTCTTCGCGAGCGCTTTTTGCGTGTGCTCGTGAAGCACATGGCGCGCGTCTTGTTTACCCGTTGGGTCATCCGTTCGGGCCGCTAGGCCGGTTGCCAAGCTGGGATTTGTCCAATCGGCGAAGCTCGGGAGATATTCGGCGCCCCACTCGAACGGCAGAACACGCCGCTCGCCGTCATCGGTATAAGCGAGCCTGCGCTCCCAGGAATGAAAGAAAGTTCGAAGCAATTTACCGGCCAAGGGTTTTGGAGGACTAATTCAATCCTATGGGGCCGAAGGCGAAGGCGTCAAGAGCGGGTAAACTCTTTTGCGAGGGCGTCTTGAATGATCACGTTCTTGCCGGCGATCTCGATATAGCCTTGCTTGGCGAGGTCGCTGATCATTCGCGACACGGTCTCACGCGTCGCGCCAATCATATTCGCGATCTCCTGATGCGTCGGACGGCGAAAAATGACGCGACCATCCGGCTGGCGGCTGCCGTCTTCGCTCGCCATCTCGAGAAGGATCCGCGCGACGCGACCATAGACGTCGTGGAGCGCGAGATTGCCGATTTGTTGATTGGCCTTGCGTAAACGCGACGAGAGCACGGAGAGCAGGTTGATGAGCACGCGCGGCCGTTTTTCGACAATCGACAGAAAATCCCTCTGATGGAGGACGAGGATCTCGGTCTCCGCGAGTGCTATGGCAGTGGCAGAGCGCGGCTCGTCGTCGAGAAGGCTCATCTCGCCAAAGAAATCATGCTCCGAGAGCATGGACAAGATGATCTCCCGGCCGTCATCTGAGAGGATTGTGACCTTGACCCGGCCCGAGAGGATCATGAAGAGCGCGTCGCCCAGATCGTTCTCGAAGAACACCACCGCATCCTTGGGATATTTCCGGCGTGACGCTACGTTGATGAGGCTGGCCAAGTCTTCTTCTTCTAGACCTGAGAACAGTGGCACCTGACGGAAGAGCTCAGCGGTTACCATTTTCGGTTCCCTTTCCCTTCGGTCTCTGGCCCCACACTCCCTCGGCCAGTCAGTTTTGCTTTGGTGCCTGCTATTGTACGCGAGTCTTGCTCAAGGAGCCATGTGCGCCGCGAGCACCTCGACCGCCGACACGGCCTCGGATCCGCTCACTAAACTCTGAGGATCGAAATCCCCGCTCGCCCGAGCCATCAAGAAGCCCAGCGAGATCGACAGGGCCGCCGACTCGTAATGGATGTTCTCCGATGACAGGTCGGGAAAATTTTGGTCGAAACGCGATGACTCCCTTGCCATATCGTAAGCCGTCGGCGCAAGAATCTCGATAGCGGCCGCAAGGCCGTCAGCGAGATCAGCACGGCGGACGAAAGCCTGTGGCTGGAACATATGATTAGGAAACACCTCTAGAATGCCCGTCCCCACGACATGGCGGATGAACGTCCGAGCCCAGCTGTCGCCAATATCCGTCGCGATAACTTGGGTCGTCTCCGGCACACCATCATAGGCGCCCCTCAGCTCGAGATATAGGAGGGCGGCCAACTGCTGCCGGGTCAACCGATCCGCTTCACCAATCGTTTCATATTCCGGGGGCAAGTTTTGCTCTTCGTACTCCGCTTCGATGGCTTCGAAGCGCGCTATGACGTCGGCATCACGGGGAGAAAGCCGCGCTGCCGCGCGAAAAGCCTCTAGCGCCAACGCAAGATTGTCGCTCGCGTAACGAGCTTCACCCAGGATGCGAAACGCTCCGCCGTTTCGAGGCTCGAGCTCCGTGGCGCGCTCCGCGTGTATCACGGCCTGCGGGTGCAAGCCGGCGGCATGGGCGGCCTCTGCGGCTTCGATGTAGAGCCCGCCGACCTCGGGGGCGACTTCGAGCACCCGAGCATAAGCGCCCGCGGCGTCCTCGTTGCGGCCTTGATCCATCAACTTCCTCGCAGTACCGAGCCGAGCCTCGGCCACGTTTACCTGCAAGATGGAAGCATAGCGATCGACGAGCGCATGATCGGGAGAAGCTTCTCGAACCTGCAGCAGACGCTCGTAAGCCAGCTCCTCGTTTCCCGTAGCGAGTGCCGCGAGGAAGTAGCCGCTCTCGGCTGGCCCATAGCCTGAACGCTCCGCCAGCGCAATGCTGAAATATCGCTCCGAGGCCGGCCAGTTACCGAAGCGCAGCTCTAGAAACCCGAGCGCCGTGGTGACCTCCGGGCTGCGGCCATATTTTCGGCCCAGCCGCGCAAGGTTGGACTCCGCGGCATCGAGGTTTCCCAGCTGAAGCGCGCTCCAGCCCTCTTCGAAGCGCCGTCGCTCGCCGTCCGAGAGGATTTCTGGAGGTGAGAGCTTCATTTCCTGGACGACGTTCCAGGAGGGGACGGTGGCAGGAGTGAAATCCCGCTTCGGGGCGCAGCCTGCCAACACGACAACGGCAACGAACCCGGCTGCCTGGAAGCCTCTACTCTTAAAATTCATGCGCAATTTTCCGCGAGGGGCAGATATACGGGATGGCCGCATATTCGAGCACAATCTCTGCAAGTTGAACTCCATACTAACTTTGCGGCGACTTTAAGTCAAGAAATGAAGTCACTTTCCGTCATGTTCAACGAGGGCCAACACATCGCCGAATCCGATCCGCCCTTCTCGAACGAGCTTCGGCGTCGATCCCGTGATGTCGACGATGGTCGAAGCGCGCCCACCGCTCGTGGCGCCCCCGTCCAGGACCACATCGATGAGATCGCCCAGCCCGGCCTCGACCTCCTCGGCCGTCATCGCGGGCGGACTCCCGCTGACGTTCGCGCTCGTCGATGTCACCGGCCCCGCCGCCGATGCAAGCGCCCTCGCAACCGGAAGACTACTGATGCGGAGCGCGACCGTCCCATCTTCGGATGCCGCGGCGACCCCGGGCAACGCTTCCACCACTAGCGTCAACGGCCCCGGCCAGAACTCCTCAGCGAGACGTTGCATCAGAGCCGACGGCGCCACCGTGACGTCGGCGAGCTGCGAAGTGTTCGCGAGGATGAGCGGCAAAGCGCGCGAAAGGGAGCGGCCCTTGATCTCGAACACACGGCGACACCCTTCGAGGTCGAAGGCAGACGCGGCCAAGCCGTAAAATGTCTCGGTTGGATAGGCGACGACTCCACCTCTCCCGAGCGGAGCGACGGCAAGACGCATCACATCGGGCTCGGGACGACTGCTCGCGACCTTCAACCGCACCGACGGACTCCCATGTAAGTGCCCATGCTATACTGACTTCACCTCCATTCGTCTCACGTCTCTATGAGCATTCGCCCAGGGCGGTTTCTATCCATCGCGATCGTGTCGATGTGGCTCGGGCTTCTCGGCCTACATATCTCGCAAAACTACGCGCGCTCCGAAACCGCGACCCTCATCGACCTGTCCGCGTCGAGCGGGCCCGACGAGGCCGAGCTGACGCAGCGCGGAGTCTTCTATCGCGGCGAGCGGATCGGCTATATCCGCGAACGTCTCACACCTCTCGAGAGCGGCTATCGCGTCGAGCAGAGCGGTGAGTTCACGCTAAAGCTTCTCGGACGGGAGCGTCAAATGAAAATGGAAGGTTCGGCTACGACCGGACCTCGAGGAGAGCTTCGAACGTTCAAGTTCCAGATCACAACATCAACGCGTCGGTCTCCGTTCGAGACGACCGTGCTCGGGAGAGTCAACGGCAACCAGCTCGAGCTCACCATCCGTTCGAGCCGGTCGGAGAGGACGGAAACAAGAACACTCGACGAACCCATTTTGCTGCCATTGAACTTGTACTACTCGCTCGCATCGAACGGATGGACGAGCGGGGAAACCTATCGCGTCCATCTTTTCGATCCGATGACGCTCACCGAAGGCGAAGCGACGATCGAAGTCAAAGATCTGGAGATCGTGCGCTGGGGCGGGCGCGAAGAAGAAGCGTACCGCCTCCAAACAACATTCGCCGGGCTCACGACAACCGCTTGGGTCAACGACAAGGGCGAAGTGCTTCAGGAAGAGACACCGCTCGGTTGGACGCTCCAGAAAGAAGCGCCTGGCAGTGGCCTTCAAGCACGAGAGGCTGGCGCAGCGCCCGACATCTTGTTCGCTTCGGCCGTCCCCGCGATTGGCTTCGCCGGAGAGGCGTCAGAGCTTCAGGCGGTCGTCTTGAAGCTCGAACGGTTCCCAGACGGCTTCGATGCGATGGTGGGCGGAAGGCAAAGCCTCAACGAAGGCAATCTCCACATCGAGCGCGAGAGAGCACCCTATACCGGGCGCGACGTCTTGTCCGAGGATGAGCTCAGACGCGCGCTCCGCGCCGATGCCTTCATTCAGTCCGACGACCCCGAGATCCGCAAGCAAGCGGAAGAGGTGACCCAAGGGCTCGCGGATGTCGACAAAGCGCGGGCGCTGAGTGATTGGGTGTTCGAGAACCTAGAGAAATCGCCGACGCTCTCGATCCCGAGCGCCCGAGAGGTGCTCGACAACCGTGTGGGAGATTGCAACGAGCACGCGGTTCTGTTCGCGGCGCTCGCCCGAGCCGTCAACCTCCCGACGCGGCTCGCCACCGGGCTCGCCTATACGGGAGGCCAGTTCTACTACCATACATGGCCTGAAGTTTGGGTCGGCAAGTGGCTCGCCGTCGACCCGACTTTTGGGCAGTTCCCGGCCGACCCCATGCACGTGCGCCTCCTCACGGGAGGACTCGAGTCGCAGTACGAGATCCTCAAGATTATAGGTCGGGGCGCAACGATCGAAGTCTTGGAGACCCGATGATCCGACTCGAAGAGCTCGCAAAGAGCTACGGCTCCCACGAGGCGGTGAAAAACCTCTCGCTCCACGTTCCTGCCGGTGAGCTCTTCGGTTTTCTAGGACCGAACGGCGCGGGCAAAACGACGACCATCAAGATGATCGCGGGCCTCCTGCAGCCCACATCGGGCCGTGTTCTTCTCGGAGGCCACGATCTCAAACGCGAGCCCGTCCAGGCCAAAGCGGCCCTCGGCTTCATTCCCGATAGACCTTTCCTCTACGAGAAACTCTCGGCCAACGAGTTTCTGCGCTTCATTGGAGGCATCTACGGATTCGACGGCAACGGGCTCGAGAGCCGCATCGGGGAGCTCCTGGAGCTCGTCGAGCTGTCCCACGTTCGTGCTGAGCTCATAGAAAGCTTCTCGCATGGGATGAAACAACGCCTCGTCATGGCGGCCGCCTTCGTCCACCAGCCGAAAGTGCTCGTGGTCGACGAGCCGATGGTCGGTCTCGACCCCAAGGGCGCGAGGCTCATCAAGAAAGTCTTCCGCGAGTACTGCGACACGGGCCACACCATCTTTGTCTCCACCCATACACTCGACGTCGCCCAAGAGCTCTGCGATCGCATAGGGATCATCATGAACGGCGAGCTCATCGCCTGCGGCACGATGGATGAGCTCGAGAACCACGCGAAGACCGAGGGTCACGACCTGGAAGAGATCTTCTTGAAATTGACCTCCGGCGATGGCTTTCGCGAATCCGAGGAAAGCTGAGCCGTTGAGATTTGAGTTCACCCCTCGCCAGGTCATAGCACTGCTCGTTCCCTCATGGCAGTCCTTCCGCAACCGGAGACGGAGCGCCGGAAAGAGCGATGTATTTCGCGGTTTATTGTTCGCCTTTGTGGGGCTCGTCTTCGGCTTGTTCGTTTTCGGTGGCTTTTACCGAATGCTGCTCTATATCGGTCAATTCGCGGAGTTCACCGCACCGCTCACCCATCAAGTGCTGGCCACGACCTCGACTTTCATCTTGACATTGCTCTTCGCGAGCACCGTCGTCACCGCGCTTTCCACGCAATACTTGTCTGACGATCTGTCTCTTCTCGTCAGCAGTCCGATTTCTCTGCCGGCGCTATACGGCTCGAGGCTCGTCTTGACCGCCCTCCAGTCCTCTTGGATGGTCGTGCTCTTCAGCATTCCGATCTACGCGGCCTTCGCTTTCACGTCGCCGGCGCCCTGGCAGTTTCTCGGTGCGGCCGCACTCGCGCTCGCCCCGCTCGTCGTGATTGCCGTTGCCGTTGGCAGCATGGTGACATCGGTGCTCATGGCCGTCTTCCCCGCGCGGCGGGTTCGCGAGATGCTCGTTCTACTCGCCGCGTTGTTCGTCGTGCTCCTCGTGTTTCTCATTCGCGTACAGCAGCCGGAGAAGCTCTTGAACCCGCACTCCATTTACGACATCAGCGAGTTCTTCGCGGCTTTCCAGACCCCGAGCGCGTCGCTCCTTCCGAGCTCGTGGGCGACGAGCCTGCTCATTGCTGGACGCCGCGCCCAGCCCCTTCCATTTATGCCTCTGGCGCTTTTGTGGAGCACGGCCGCCGCCACCACCGTCCTTGGCTGTTGGCTTGCTCGCGCCATCTACTAACTAGGCTATTCGCGGGCGCAAGAGTCGCGGCCGGCGAAGTTCTCGACGCTACCTGTCGTGGACCGAATGCTAGAGGCCATCACGCGCCCATTCGAAGTACGCTTTCGCTCGCTGTTATTGAAGGATATGCGGACGTTCGTGAGAGACGCGACGCAGTGGTCCCAGCTTCTGCTGCTTTTGGCACTCATCGTCGTCTATCTCTACAACTTCAGCGTGCTGCCGTCGAACTTTACTTTCGCTACTTTCTTTCTTCAAAATCTCTTTTCGTTCTTGAATCTCGGCCTCGCGGGCTTCGTGCTCGCCGCGGTGGCGGTTCGTTTCGTGTTCACATCGGTATCCGCGGAAGGACTTGCGTTCTGGATCGTTCGCTCATCACCCCTCACGGTGGATCAGTTCCTGTGGAGCAAGTTCTGGACAGCGATTCCACCGCTCGTCGTCCTGTCTCAAATTCTTACCATCGCCTCCAACCATTTTCTTGGCGCCACCATGTTCATGACCGTGTTATCAGCCATAACGATTCTATGCGTCACTTTCGGCATCGTGGGGCTCGGCGTTGGGATGGGAGCGATATTTCCGAGATTCAAGTTCGAGAACGTCACCCAGATCGCGGGAAGCGCTGGCGGGCTTCTCTATATGATCGCCGCAACGTCCTTCGTTGCGGTCGTTTTGTTTCTCGAAGCCGTCCCTGTATATCTTTATCTGAACGCGGAGTATCGCGGGTTACCGCTCGAGAACCGCGCGTGGCTCATCATCGCTGGCACGCTCTCATGCGTGCTCGTCGTGAACGCACTCGCGGTATGGCTTCCCATGCGCATGGGCGCGCGGCGTCTCGCGGCCATGGAAATCTGAGATCGCCTAGCGGCACGTTGAAAACTGCACGCGTGGGAATTACGATACGCGTGAAATGTCAGTCCAACCCGGCCCAGAGCTGTCAGACCTCTCGACCGTCGTGCTCCTCGACAGGGCGAAGCAGGGGGACGGCAAGGCGCGAGACGCCTTGTGCCACCGATATCTCCCCCGACTTCAGCGCTGGGCGCGCAGTCGACTTCCGAGCTACGCTCCCGGCGTGCTCGAGACCGACGACCTCGTTGAAAAAACGCTCCTCGAGACGTTTAAGCGCGACGAGGCATTCGACCCCGAACATAGCGGCGCTTTTCTAGGCTACGTTCGCGGCTCGGTAGACAAGCGCATCGTCGACGAAATCCGGAAAGTCGGGCGCCGACCTGCGGCAGAAGAGACCGCTGATGAGGCCGCGGACCCAGGCCCAAGCCCACTCGCAGGCCCTTTGGACAGCGAGAAGAGCGTGCTCTACGAGAAAGCCTTCGCACGGCTCGAGCTCGCGGACCAGGCAGCCATCACGGGGCGTCTCGAAGACGGCCTCCGGTACGACCAAATCGCCCACGAGCTCGGAAAATCGACCCCAGATGCCGCCCGAATGGCGGTAAGTCGCGCGCTTGTCCGTCTAGCAAGAGAGATGAAGACCATGAGGTCGAAGTGAGTAGCGAAGACGACCGCCTCCTCCGTATAGCCAAGGCTGTCTCGGACTCCGAAGCCGTGGATTGGTCGGAAGCTCAGGCGAAAGCGAATGATCCGGAAGAGCGAGAGCTCGTCCGCCTGCTTCGAGACATAAGCCATGTCACGGAGCTTCAGCGCACCCGGACCAGGCACGCAGCACGTGAGTCCCGGGCGCCCCAAGGACCCAGCATCTGGGGCCAGCTCCAGCTGGGCGAAAAGCTCGGAGAAGGCGCCGCGGCCCAGGTTTTCCGCGCACGAGACAGCGAGCTCGACCGCGAAGTCGCCTTAAAGCTGTTCCATCACGATGAGCGCATCGGGCCCGCTCAGCGGCACGCGCTTCTTCTGGAAGGACGCAACCTCGCACAGCTGCGTCACGAGAATGTCGTGACGGTGCTCGGGGCCGCCGAACATGACGGGCGCGTTGGGATCTGGATGGAGCTCGTGGAAGGACGCACCCTCAGCGAGATCGTCAAGAAGGAAGGTCCTTTCAGCGCGACCGAGGCAACGCAGATGGGGATCGAGCTCTGCGGCGCGCTCGCGGCCGTCCACCGGAAACAACTCGTCCACGGCGACATCAAAGCCCAGAACGTCAAGCGAGAGGCTGGTGGCCGTATCGTTCTCATGGATTTCAGCAGTAGCCGTGGCGCCGACGAGTCTCCGGGCAATCCTGAATCGGACCCCGCAGGAACGCCACTCTACATGGCGCCAGAGCTTTGGCAGGGCGCTACTCCGTCCCGCGAGAGCGACCTCTACGCCCTCGGCGTGCTTCTCTACTACTTGGTAACCGCCCACTTCCCGGTACGGGGCACGCGCATCGAGTCCCTACGACGCGCGCACGAGAACGGTGAGCACTATCTGCTGCGGGACGAACGCCAGGGTCTTTCGGACGTATTCGTACGCGCGGTCGAAAAAGCGCTGCGCCGAAACCCCGAGGAACGCTTCGCGAGTGCCGGTGCGCTGGAGGAAGCGCTGCGGGAGGTCGTCGCGGTGCCCGTGCCGAAGATAGAGACGGTGGAGACCGCGACGCCCGAGCCCGCAAGCTCGGGCACTACACTCGCGCTTTTCGCGGGTTTCGGTCTCACAGCTGGCGGGGTCGTGTTTTTGACATTTCTCGGTTTCATCACGAATTCCGCGTTTCGAATGGCGCTCCACGTGCCGCCGGGATTCTCTACGGATAGTCTTGCGGATCATTTGGGTCTGGGCGTCCAGGCAATGATTCCCGTGGTGTACTACTCGGCATGGACATTTCTTGCACTCGCCGGCCTCTACATCGTCGTCAGAGCGAGCCTGGCCCTCAGGCGTCGTTTCTTCGCGAGCCCAAGCTATGGGGTCGAGCCATTCATGGATCGGTTCTTCGGCACAGACCCCTCCATGTTCGTGGCCGGCTTCTTCGTCGCGGGCGCCCTTATGCTGGCCGGTGTCACCTGGACTTATTGGGACATTCACCAAGCGTGGCTCCAGATGTATTACGCCGATTCGGTGACGAGCATCGACGTGACACCATTGGGAGCGGATGCGTGGCCGAGTCACCAAAATCGCAAAGCCGCATACTCCGCCGCGCTCCTGCTGCTCACCATTGGCGGCGTGCTGTTGCTCGTCCAATTGAAACGGCGAGGATCACCGGCGGGAATCCGCTATATATTGTGTGGAGGGCTCGCGACCTTGCTCTTGCTCGGCAGCACCTTCATGGTCATCCCTTATCGTCTCCTCTGGCAGAACGAGTCGCACAAGGTTCAGTTCAACGGCCGCCCCGCCTATGTAGTCGGGCAGCACAACTCGGAAGTCTTTCTCTTCATACCGACCGACCCCTCGAAAAGCCACCACATCGTCCGCGACACGGATCCGCGTCTGGACTGGGGAGATGAACGGATTGTGGCGGATGTCTTCGAATATCTGGACGAACCGTAGCGCTCAGCAGAATTCGAAGAATTCGGTCCGTCTATTCGATGCGGATTGTATTATTACTACCGATGGCGATATGGAGGAAAGCCATGAAGCATTGGGTAGTTGTAGCGACGATATCAGCGGCGCTTTTCTTGATGGAGATGGAGCACGCGCACGCAGGGGGTCGCGGCGGGGGAACCGGAGGCGCGATGAACAAGCTGAGCGGCCCAGGTCCATTTGTTGCATTCGGAGGTACAGTCGGCGCTCCTTTTATGTGTTTTCTCCCTATTGGCCAGGGCTGTGACAAAACCGAGAGCCACCCGGCAATACCACTCTGGTTGGATCTTGCGGTGATACGCTTTTGGGGTGAGAGTGACTTCGAAGGGACCAACGTCGACGGGTGGGTCATCGAGCCTTCCGTCGAGTGGGGGCGCGTAACGAAACCAGGCAGAATTTTGTTCTCGCACAGACGCCTTTTTGCAAACCTTGGTTTCGGCTTCCGTCGGTTCAGAGGTGATAATTTTCCGAACTTTTGGCGGTCATCCATCAATGGCCGCATCGGGTACAAATTTTCGCCCCAAGGAGCACTCCGAGGAGCCATTGGAATCAGTCGTTTCTTGACGCCATTCACCCATCGCGAATTCGATTCCACGGCGGACGCGAACGATAAGTGGGTTTGGAGCTTTCAAATCAGCTACCTCGTTGAAAGCTTAAACTAAGGCGCCTTCAAACGCGTTGCCGCGGCGATCCTCAGTCGCCGCTCGACTCGGACGACCCGATTGTTCCGCCGAGTCCCTTAAGGCTGAGTCTTCGCACACTACGCCCGACGGGAACTTCACGACGAACGCAACGCGCACGCTCGATGCGTTGGGTCGTTGTCGGTCTCAACGAGCTAGACCATCCTTTATCGATACCCGTGGCGCTTCCGCTCCACGTAGCACTTCATGTACCGCCCTTCCCGCGTTCGATGGACGTGCCAGTAGCTCTCGTGATCTTCGTGCGGCCGATAGTGGTGGTGTCCTCCGCTGTATCGGCATTCCACGAGGTGGTCGCAGGCTAGCCGATGATAATGATGATAGTCGGTTATTGGCTCGTAATACACGGGATGATGGTGCCCGCAAGCCGAGGCCATGGAGACAAAGAGGACCACACGAAGGACGTTTGGCATGACAACCTCCTCGGCGGCGACCGTACATGTATCCACAGCAAGATTCGTACCGATGAAGGGGCGCCTCCAACGGCATAAGCGTCCCCCTGCGGAGACACTTTAGTTCACTTGGTGGGAGCTTTCGCGCGGGGATGATGGCTGTCGTAAATGCGCCGGAGCCTCTCGCGGCTCACATGCGTGTAGATCTGCGTCGTTCCGATATTCGAGTGGCCGAGCATGAGCTGCAAGCTCCGCAGGTCGGCTCCCCGCTCGAGCAGGTGAGTGGCGAAGGAATGCCGCACGACGTGCGGTGACAAGGCGCCTCGGATCCCGGCGGTTCGGCCGCAGGCTTTCAGGATCTGAAAGAAACGTTGGCGCGTCATCGCTTTTCCTAGGCGGCTCAAGAACATCGCATCTTCGGCATCTGGCGCCCTCCGCACGAAAGACGGACGGCCGCCGCGGAGATAGCGCTCGATCCACTGTTTCGCGGACCGCCCAAAGGGTACGACGCGCTCTTTACGCCCTTTTCCTTGGCACACGAGATAGCCGATGTCGAAATTGAAATCGTCAATCCTCAATGTGATGAGCTCCGAAACTCTGAGACCGGTGGCGTAAAGCAGCTCGAGCATCGCCCGGTCACGTAACCCTTCCGGCATGGCGGTATCGGGCGCTTCGAGAAGGCTATCGACTTCGTCCAAATTCAAGTAGCGCGGCAAGCTCTTCGGAAGCCGGGCCGAGTCGATCTGCTCTGCCGGATCGATTCGGATCGTTCCTTCGGCAGCGGCAAACCGATAGAGGCCTCGCACCGCGGAGCTCACACGCGCGATCGAGCGCAGGGAAAGCCCATGACGATGCAAGTCCCGAAGAAAATCCCGGAGATCACCAGCCGTTAGCGACGCGAGCGTCTTGCGTTTGCCCGTCACGAAGAGCTCGAGCTTTGCGATGTCCCGTCGATAAGCTGTTATCGTGTTCGGCGACAGTCCTCTCTCGACTTCTAAGTAATGAAGGAACGAATTCTTCAAAACCTAATCGTCACGCCGAAATACTGACCGCGCAACCGAAAGATTGCCCGAGATTCAGGCTCTACGTTCTTGAACCGGTTGTAAGAGTTCCGATAGCCATAGGAAAAGCCAAGGCTCGGGACGGCGTTGTAGGTTACCGAGATGTCGACATCAGTCATGACTCCGATCTCCTCACGTTTCATCCCGAGCGCCTCCGCGCTCACCGCGAGGGCGGGCGTCAAATAGAGCCGCGACGCAAGGCCAAAGATTGGCAAGTCCATCGTGAGGGGCACCGGAGTCACTGAGACGCCGGAAGAGCTGAAGTCGGTCGTCGCCCTGAAACGCGCCCATTCTCCTGCAACAGCGACGTAACCATATTGTCCGCTCCAAAGGTCGAAACGGATCCCTCCCCGTCTTTGTTCGAGCTCGACAAAGCTGGTCAAGGTCGCGCCCGTCGGAAACGTCGTCCCCGAGATCGTCAGAGCCTCCGACACGATCACGTCGGCGTCATAGCGAGCTCGGAACCAATTTGCGCGGATCTTGATTCTCCTCGTCAGACGAACCCCAACGTGATAGTCGAAGGTTCGCTGCTGCGGAAGACCGAGAGCGAGCACCGGGTCGAAGTTACTACCGATGAGGTCTGGATTCGAAAGACGCATCTCCGAGACGAGGTCGGAGCGCCATCGACGCAGCTCGAACTCAAACGTACTCCGCTCGCCATAATTGATCGACGGCCGCTGCCGCATCTGCGCCGTCGCAACGGTCTCGGCCATCGAGAACAGCACGAGGAGGATACACGTCTTTACCAATCCCATTTCACCTCCGAAGGTCTTATTTAAATGCCGCGAGCGCTTGATCCAACTCTCGGACTCGAAGGAGCTTGCACCCGAAAAAAAACACCGCGAGGCCCGCGAGAACGGAGCTGCCTACCTGCAGCAGTCGCGTCCACACCACGTCATGTCCGAGAGAGCTGTCGAGGCCTCGAAAGGTAAGAAACGCAACCGCACCCATCACTGCGGAGACTACCACCGTTTTACCGAGGGTCACGAGCGCCGTCCTGCCACCGAGACGCCCGAGCCCGCTTCGCCTTCTAAACAGAAGCCAAAGGAAAACGAGCGATATCGTCATCGTCGTCGACGTCGCGAGCGCCAGGCCACGGTGGTCGAGCCCGAGCCGAATGACAAAGAGCCAGTTGAGAGCCGCGTTCAACAACATGGTCGCGAGGCTGACGAGGAGCGGCGCGCGAACGTCCTGAAGCGCATAAAAGCCGTCCGTCACGATCTTGACGGCGGCGAAGCTCAAGAGGCCGACGGCGTAGAAACGCAGAGCGCCAGCAACTTGCACCGTATCGGACGGGGCAAAACGACCCTGCTCGAAGATCAGGCGTACGATGGGAGGCGCCAGCACGAGAAGACCGACCGTGGCGGGCACGGTAAACAGGATCACGAGTCGCGTCGCGAAAGAGAACGTGTCGCGAAAGCCGTCTATGTCCTTCTTTGCCGCCGCGCGACTGAGGGCCGGGAGCGTCGCGACCGAGACCGCAACGGCGACGAGGCCAAGGGGTAAGTGCAAAATGCGAAAAGCCTGGATGATCCACGTCATCCACCCTTCGCCCCTCGACGCGAAGATCGAGCTCACCAACAGATTGACTTGAACGGTCGAAGCAATCAGGGCTCCCGGCCCGAAAAGACGCAACACCTTCCCGAGCCACGGGTCGCGAAAGTCGAAATTGGGGCGATAACGGTACCCGAGTCGGAACAAAGATGGGAGCTGCCATAAAAGCTGCAAGAGGCCACCCACCAGCACGCCTATCGCCATCCCGATCGCCGGATGCTGGCCGTAGCGAGGTGCTACTGCGTAGCCTGTCACGCCGACGACGATCGATCCGATATTGAAGAACGCCGAAGCCAGCGCCGGAACGAGAAAGCGGCCGCGTGCGTTGAGAACACCCATGACGAGGGCGGCAATGGTGACGAAGAAAATGAACGGGAACATGATCTGCGTGAGCCGCACCGTGAGGTCCCGCTTCGTCGCAAAGCCGTAGCTTTCATCCGGAGCGAGCGGCGTGTCGAAGCCCGCGCCGGGAAAGACCCAGGCTACGAGGCCATCGGCACAAAGGATGCCGGCCAAGGTCAGCGCAGCCATCACAAGGATCATCGCGTTCAACACCACGCTCACCAGACGAAGCGCGGCTTCTTTTCCCTCTTTCTCTTGGATCTCCGAGAACGTCGAGACGAAGGCTTTGCTCAAGGCGCCTTCGCCGAACATGTCGCGAAACAAGTTTGGCAGGCGAAAGGCCGCGTAGAACGCGTCTAACACGATGCGCGCCGAGAACAAATAGGCGAGCACCTGTTCGCGGACGAGGCCAAGCACTCGCGAGACCATGACGCCGATACTGACGGTGCCCGCGGAACGTGTCAGGTTTTCGCGATCGAGTGCGGCGTCGTCTGCCGAATGCTTGCGATGGGAGACGCGCTGGCTTCCTAGAGGCGAGCTCTCCGTGTCGGAGGGGGAAGCCATGCGACCACTATATTACATTTCATGATATGATTTTCTAACCGCTCATATGTCATACCGATAGAGGCAAACGCGGTGCCGCCAACCAATAATTCGCAAAATTCCACGGGGCCTCTCCCGTTTTATGAAAGTGCACCACTCGCCGGATTGCTCTTCGTCTTCTGGGTCATCCTCTCCGGCAAGATAGACCTCTTCCACTTAGCCGCAGGTGCTCTGAGCTCGGTGGCGATCGCCGTGGCGACGTGTTGGCTCTATGCGCTTTCTCCGCCGTTAGGCCCGGCAGGGCGCCATCCCTTTTGGACGTTTCCCTGGATTCGCCTCGTCGGTTATGTGCCCTGGCTCGCGACGCAGATCGTCGTCTCGAGCTTTCAGGTGGCGCAGATCGTACTGAGCCCGAAAATGAAGATCCGGCCGACCGTCGTAAAATTCGACTATCCCCTGCCGCACAATATCGCGCGGGCAACGCTCGCAAACTCCATAACACTCACCCCCGGGACCGTGACCATCGACGTGCGCGGCGACGAATATGTCGTCCACGCGCTCACCGATGACGCCGCGGAGCCTCTTTTGAGCACACAACCGTCACCTTCGAACATGAAAGAGCGCATCCGCACGCTGTTCCGCACTAACGAGAACTGACCCAAACGGCTCTGATCACAATGACCACTTTTATCATGGCACTCACGGTCGGCATTGCGCTCACGATGTTGGTGTCGCTCTATCGGCTCCTTCACGGCCCGACTTTATGGGATCGCTTGAGCGGTCTAGGGCTCGTCGGAACAAAGACGATTGTGCTCGTGCTCTTGATGGGCCGTATTACCGGGCGCGAGGACATCTTCGTCGACATTACACTGTCCTATACGCTCATCAGCTTTATCGGAGCTTTGGCGCTCGCAAAATATTTCGAAGGCAAAGAGACCGGCCCATGACCGATTATTTGGCATGCGCTCTGCTCGGCTCAGGTTTTTTCTTCATTGTGACAGGCGCACTCGGTATCCTCCGACTTCCAGACTTCTACACACGACTTCACGCCATGGGCAAGTCCGACACCCTCGGGGTGGCTCTCATGGTGCTAGGGACGGCGGTGCTCGAAGGCGCCACCCTCAACGGCTTGAAGATCGTGTTAATCATTTTCTTCGTCGGTCTCGCGAACCCCACCGCCACACACGCGCTCGGCCGAGCCGCCTATCGAAGCGGCCTCGTCCCTTGGGAATCCCCACGTGACACTAACTAATGACTAAAACATCCTGGCAGCTATGATCGCACCTATCGTAACTTTGTTTCTCATGATGATGGTCTTGTGTGCCATTGCCGCGCTACAAGTGTCGGATCTCTTGGGCGCCGTGGTCATTTTTGGCGCTTTCAGTTTCTTCTCCGCTATTTTCTTCACGCTTCTTGGCGCACTCGATGTGGCCTTCACGGAAGCGGCGATTGGCGCAGCCATTACAACCGTCTTCTTCGTCTCAGCTATTTATCGAACGCACCGAAAGGTGACCTAGACCGTGCAGCAACTACTTCAACGAATCGCATGGCTACCCTTCGTCGCCGCCGCGGCCATCTTGTTCTATGCCGCGCGAGATCTGCCTACCATGGCGGATCCTAACGCACCTGCCTCGACCCACGTTTCACCCCGTTATATCGAGAGCGCTTTAGAGGAGACCGGCGCCTCGAACATGGTCACCGCCGTCCTCGCGGATTATCGCGCCTACGACACGCTCGGCGAGACAGTGGTGATCCTCACCGCGGGGCTTGCCTGTCTCCTGGTGCTCGGCGCGTTTACCCCGGCTCGCTCGGGCCCTACTGAAAAAGAGGCGATGCCCTATGAGTTCGGAAGCGACATCGTTGACGCAACGAGTCGACTGCTCATCCCCTTCATCATCCTCTTCGCCCTCTACGTCGTCGTCCACGGACATACGAGCCCCGGAGGAGGCTTTCAGGGCGGCGCCATATGCGCCGCCGCCATCATTCTCGTACGTCTCGTGCGCGGGCGAGCGCCCGGCCTCAAGCTTCTCCCGACCTACACAGTGGCGATCGGCTCGATCGGAGTGCTCGTCTACACGGGCACGGGACTCGTCAGCTTGTTCTTCGAGAAAAACTTTCTCGACTATTCCGGCCTCCCTCTTCCTTTCCATGGCGGACACTTGCGCGAGATGGGCTCCCTTTCGGTGGAGACGGGTGTCTTCATCACCGTCACCGCGGTGATGGTATTGATTTTCGACGTCCTGACGATGGGCTCGGAGGAATAACGCGTGGAAGCCGAAACGCTCAGCGTCGTGAATTACTGGCTCGCAGCTTCATTGTTCCTCATCGGCTTATACGGCATCCTTGCCCGACCGCATCTCGTTCGGAAGCTCATGGCGATGAACATCCTTCAGGTCGCCGTCATCGTTTTTTTCATCATCTTGGGATACAAGAGCGACGCGACGCCGCCGATCGTGCGCCAAGGAGACGAGACTCCTATCGCGCGCAACTACATCAACCCGCTGCCTCACACGCTGATGCTGACCGCCATCGTCGTGAGCGTCAGCACAACGGGCGTGGCTCTTGCGCTCCTCATCCGAATTCACCGTCGTTTTGGAACGTTGGATGAGTCCGAGCTAATCGAGAAGCTGAAGTAGTACTCATGGAGCACACACCGATCCTGATCGTTCTCGTGCCTCTCACGAGCGCGCTTCTGATCCCCTTCCTTGCCATGGGTGGCGGGCGCTTTGCGCGCGCCGGATTGCTCTTCGCGACCGCGGGCTCTCTGCTTTCCTCGATCCTTGCGCTTCGCGCAAGCCTCGAGGGCGAGGTGTTGAGCTATCACGTCGGCGGCTGGCCTCCGCCCTGGGGAATCGAGATCGTCATCGATCCTTTGAGTGGAGTCATGGCGACTCTCGTGAGCTTCCTAGCCGTGCTCGCCGCGTTTTACAGCGGACCTTATCTCAGCGGATGGACAGCGCGCCGCACGGGAACGTTTTGCAGTCTCTTTGCTCTTCTCGTCACGGGCCTTCAAGGGATCGTCGTGACCGGCGACTTGTTCAACCTCTACGTCTTTCTCGAGATCTCGTCCATCTCCGCCTATGCGCTTCTCTCATCGGGCGGCAGCAAATCGGTCGTCGCCGTCTTCCGCTATCTCTTGATTGGAACGGTGGCGGCGAGCTTCTACTTGATCGGAGTAGGCTACCTCTACGCCATGACGGGCACGCTGAACATGGCGGACATGGCGGCCCGCTTACCCGAGACGTCAGACTCCCCCGTCATCGTCGTCGCCGTTTCCTTCATCGTGATAGGGCTCGCCATCAAAGCCGCTCTTTTCCCCCTTCACGGATGGCTTCCTGACACCTACACTTACGCTCCCGGCCCGGTGATTGGGTTCGTAGCCGCCGTCATGACAAAAGTGAGCGCTTACGCGCTCTACCGAATTCTCTTTTATGTGTTCGTCGCGGGTACGGGGCCGCGAGAGCCGCTCCTTCTTCTTGGCTGGGCCTCTGTGATCGCTGTGGTCGCGGGCTCGTTGATGGCGCTCGCTCAGAAAGATGTTCAGCGGATGCTCGCCTATTCGAGCATCGGTCAGATGGGCTACATCATGCTCGGGATCGCGATCGGAACACCGCTCGCGCTGACGGGAGCCCTTCTGCACGTCGTCAACCACGCCGTCATGAAGGGCTGTCTCTTCATGGTCGTGAACGGAGTCCAGTGGCGTCTCGGTGTCTTTCGCGTGCGCGATTTCGCGGGCATGGGTCGCAGGCTTCCATTGACGATGGCGGCCTTCACCGTCGCCGCACTCTCCATGATCGGGCTTCCTCCGACCGCCGGATTCTTCAGCAAGTACTACCTCGCGCTCGCCGCGCTCGAGTCGGGCTACATCCCGTTTCTCGCAGCGCTCATCCTTTCGAGCCTCCTGGGGGCCGTCTATTTTTTCCGCGTGCTCGAGAAAGTCTATCTCAGCCCAGAGAACGTTGAAAAAACGCGCGACACGAGTGAGCTTCCCTTGCCCATGCTCGCGCCGATCCTGACGCTGGCGGTGCTCGTGCTTCTCCTCGGTGTCTTCAACCAAACTGTCGTGACCGAGCTCATCCAACCAGGGCTTCCCTCGTGAGCGAGCTATTGATGTCCGGCGGCCCCTTAGCAGCGGTCCTCGTATCTCTCGTCGCCGCGGTCGCGATCTTCGTGTTTCGCAACCATCCGAACCTCCGGGAAGCTGTAACACTCGCGGCAGCCGTCATCAAGTTCGCGATCGTCTTCTCGCTGCTCCCTACGGTGCTCGATGGCGGCGTGGTCGAGAGCCAGCCGCTCGAGCTCGTGCCCGGCTGGGCGCTCCATCTCCGTGCCGACGCGTTCGGAATGGTTTTCGCGCTGTTGGCATCGTCATTGTGGATTCTCACCTCCGTCTACTCGATCGGCTATATGCGGAGCGGAGGCTATACCCACCAGACAGGCTATTACGCGAGCTTTGCGATCTGCGTTTCGAGCGCTATTGGGATCGCGTTCGCGGCCAACCTGGCGACATTCTTCATTTTCTACGAAATCCTGACCATAGCGACCTACCCGCTCGTGATTCATCGCCGCAACGAGGAAGCCATTGCCGGCGGTCGCAAATATCTCGCCTATACACTCATCGCGGGACAGGCGCTGCTCGTCGCGGTCGTTTGGAGCGCGAGCCTAGCGCCCGGGGCAACGTTCCAGCCGGGAGGCTTTCTCTCGGGAAGTGCGTCGTCCGGAACACTTCAGGCGCTCTTCGTGCTCTTCATCATCGGAATTGGCGCCAAAGCCGCCATCATGCCGCTACATGGATGGCTCCCCGCCGCGATGGTAGCGCCGACGCCAGTGAGCGCGCTTCTACATGCCGTCGCTGTCGTGAAAGCAGGCGTCTTCGGATGTGTACGGATCGTGGGCTTCGTGTTCGGGGTCGACCTCATCAGAGAGCTCGGGCTCGCGAACATCCTGGCCTTCGCCGCGGGGACAACGATTCTCATCGCTTCGATACGCGCGCTCGGAGAGGATCATTTAAAGAGGCGGCTTGCCTATTCGACCGTGAGCCAACTTTCTTACATCGTTTTGGGCGCGGCGCTGGGCTCGCTGCACGCGCTCGTCGGCGCAATATTCCACATCGCAGCGCATGGATTCATGAAGATCACGTTATTTTTCTGCGCCGGCTCGATCTACACGAAAACCCACAAAGAGTACATCGCTGATCTCCGCGGGCTCGGGCGTGAGATGCCAGTGACCTTCGGCGCGTTCACACTCGGCGCCCTCGGCCTCGCGGGGATGCCGTTATTTGCCGGCTTTATCAGCAAATGGAACCTCGGGCTGGGAGCGCTCGAGGCCGATCACACCATTTATGTCGGTGTTCTCGTCTTGAGCGGTCTCTTGAACTTCGCCTATTTCTTTCCGATCGTCTATACGGGTTTCTTCGGAAAGAGCGACGCACCCTTTCGCTTCAAGGAAGCGTCTGTTCTTCTTTGGCTTCCTTTGGCCGTGACGGCGGTGATCTCAATCTTGCTCGGCATCTTTCCCGATATCGGGCTTCACTTCTACGAGCTCGCCTGGCAGGCGGCCGAGAGCCTCGTGGCACCCGCTCCGCTCATGCTGGCGGGGGGCGGCGAATGAAACGCATCACTATCGCTACCGCGATTTTCGTCCTGTCGACAGCGGCTCTCGAGCTTGCTTTTCGCCACCTCGCCCATGCCACATTTTTCTGGCACAAGCTTCCCGCTTTCGATTTCGTGTACGGGGTTCTTGGCTGCGGCCTCATCGTCTTTGGATCGAAATGGGTCGGACATAAGTTCGTGCAGCGCGACGTGAACTATTACGACGACCGACCAGACCAACGAGACCAACTAGACCACTAGACAATGATACATCCCGGTCTCGTCCTCTTTCTGACCGCGGTAATCGTGCCGTTCGTTCGCGGAACCGCGCGGCGAGTCGTGCTCGCGGGCGGCACCGTGGCCGCGCTCATCAGTTGGGGATCGCTGGACTTTGCATCCGGCTGGCAACTCACCGTCGGCGAATATTCGCTCACGCTCCTCCATGTCGATCCGCTGAGCCTCATCTTCTCGCTGATATTCGCGATCGTGACCTTCGTGGGCATCTTGTATGCGCTCCACAACGACAGCGCCGGAGAGCAGGTTTCCACTCTCATCTACGCGGGCTCCTCGCTCGGCGTGGTCCTCGCGGGAGACTGGGCGACCCTGTTCGTGTTCTGGGAGCTCATGGCCGTCTCGTCTCTATTTTTGATTTGGCAGAGCGGGACGGAGCGCTCGGGCCGCGCGGGCTATCGTTACTTGCTCGTTCATATCTTCGGCGGCTCGCTCTTGTTCGCGGGTATCCTCATCCATCTAGATCGGGGCGGAGAGTTCGGCGTCTCTGCCTTGACAACATCTGAAACTGACCCCCTCGCCTTCTGGTTGATCCTTCTCGGAGTCGCCATCAACGCCGCCATCCCGCCGCTTCATGCGTGGTTGACGGATGCTTACCCTGAAGCCTCCGTGACCGGCAGCGTCTTTCTGAGCGCGTTCACGACCAAAACCGCGGTCTACGTGCTATTGAGGCTCTTTCCAGGCGCGGACGTTCTCGTTTGGGCAGGCGTCGCGATGGCACTCTACGGCGTCGTCTACGCGGTTCTCGAGAACGACATTCGCCGCCTTCTCGCCTATCACATCATCAGTCAGGTCGGATATATGGTGGCCGGCGTCGGGATGGGCACGGATCTCGCGCTCAATGGGGCGACGGCGCATGCATTCAGCCACATCCTCTATAAATCGCTCTTGTTCATGGGAATGGGGGCCGTTATCTATGCGACCGGGCTTCGCAAGCTGACGGAGCTCGGCGGCATCGCCGACCGAATGAAGCTCGTCGTCATACTCTACGCTGTCGGAGCGTGCTCGATCTCCGGTTTCCCGCTATTCAACGGATTCATCAGCAAGTCCATGATCATCTCGGCCGCGGCGGAACAGCACTTGCCCATCGTCGAGCTGTTATTGACTTTGGCGAGCATCGGAACGTTCTTGCACACCGGACTCAAACTTCCCTACTTCACGTTTTTCGGACCTAAGAAAGATCTCGAGCTGCGACCAATCCCGCTGAACATGCTCGTCGCGATGGGCGTCGGAGCCGTTCTCTGCACACTCTACGGCGTCGTGCCCGGCCTGCTCTACGGGCTTCTTCCATACGCTACAGAATACCATCCATATACGCTGGACCACGTTGTGTCGGCGTATCAGCTTCTAGCCGGAACCGCCATCGCGTTCTGGCTCCTGCTCGGAAAACTCGGCGGCGAAGCGACTGTCAGCGTCGACACGGACTGGTTCTATCGAAAACCGTTCAAAGCGCTCATCGAACAGCTCGTCGCCACGATCCGTTCCGCGGGGCAATCGGCTTCCGCGGCCGGCCGCGCCTTGATCGCCCACGCCTGGGCATTCAGTCAGGCCCCGACCGGAGCACGCACCCGTCCTGAAAACCTGCGAGTGGAAGATTACGACCCGTACCGTTTTCGCTTCCCGATCGGCATGACCGTCTTCTGGGTCGTCGTCTATTTCGCGCTCGTCGCCATCACCGCCTTGTTGTAGGGCGTAACTACGGTCGAGCCAGCTCCTCGATACGATGAAGCTTTCCCGCCCGCATGACATGGCTGATGTGGCGCAGGTGCTTCACGTCCTCGAGCGGGTTCTTGGAAACGATAATGATATCGGCGACGTTCCCTGCCGCGATCGTGCCAATATCTTCGCGGCCCATGGCACGAGCGCCATTTCGCGTCGCCATCACGAGAAGCTCCGCCGGCTCGATGCCGGCCGCCTGCATCGCCTCCAGCTCGGCATAGATAGAGGGCCCGTGAAGGGTGCCTGGATTTCCGGCGTCGGTTCCCAAGGCAATCGGGATACCTGCTTCGTGGACACGGCGCAGGTTTTCTACTTTTCGCACATAGACTGCGTCCAGCCGCTCCCGATAGGCTTTCAGGTCCTGATCGAAGGCGCGAACGCTCGGATGATTGTAGAGCTCGGGGCTACTCAGGATCATTTGTCGTGTTCCCTCGTCCACACAGCGATTGGGATCATCGAGCTCCGGTTTCGAGACGCGCTTCACCGCTTCGAACATGCGCCGGTAGCCGTCACTCACGAGAAGCGTCGGCGTGTAGATCGTCCCCTTCTCTCTGGCCAAAGAGAGGAACTCCTCGTCCACGAGCTGGTCGTCCACGCCGTGGACGAGTAGATGGGCTCCCGCATGGAGCGCGACCTTGGCTTCACGCAAGCTCGTGGCGTGAACGATGAGTGGGAGGCCTCGCGCGGCAGCCTCGTCTGCCACTGCGGCCACCCGTGAATCAATAGCTTCCCGCTCTTGCTCACGAACACGCAAAAACCAGACCTTGATAGCGTCGGCGCCAAACGCCGCCATGAAACGCACCGCGGCTCGCCCCGCTTCCTCGTCGGAAAGCAGAAGGTATTGTTGCTCGGCAGACAGATTCAGCGCCGCGGGCGGTGCGTGGGTGATGCGAGGTCCAGCAGCGGCGACGTGGGGTGCTCTCGTATTGTGCTCTGCCGCCGCCTTGAAATCCAACGACCAAGGATATCCACCCGTATCGAATACCGCGGTCACGCCCGAGCACAAGTAAGCTCGGAAGTAACGCTCGGGCTGTGACTTCTGGCGCGCCATGGTCTGCTCATAAGGGAATAGCTCGGGAAAATCCAACGAGCTCGGTCTCCCGTCGAACCAGCCGGTCTGCCCAAAATGAACGTGAGCATCCACGAGCCCGGGCAGTATCCAAGAGCCGTTATCGAGCTCGATTCTCCGAGCGCCGTCGGGAGCGGGACAGCTTTCGGCGTTTCCTACGCAGACAATCGCCTCTCCGGTCACGACGATACGAGGGTCGGTTTGCACCGGACCACCGCGGCCGTCGAACAAGTTGCCTCCATCCAGGACTAGCGTGCGCTCGGTCTCACTCTCTTGGGACCCTTTAGTTGAAAACGCCGAAAAAGAAAACACGAGAAGCAGGAAAACGGTCGAGCGAGATGGCATCAATTTCTCCAATTGGTACGCCGCAGGGCTCACATTAGAGGCCGCGCTCGCGTATCGGTTTCGAGTTGGACCGGTTACGCGCGCATTCGCCGAGAAGCCGCCGCTACCATCCTTGTCTCTCCCGGAGGGACGTGATGTGGGCGACGTGATGTCGGCCATGCCATGCATAGAGCGCGATGTTCTGACGTACAGTGACCGAGCCGAGCTCGGAGTGCTTGAACGAGCGATCGAGCTCGTCCGGGCCGAGCGAGCGCAGAAATTGCAGCCACCGTTCGTGTAGCGATTCGAGAAGCTGCAGCGAAGTCTCAACCGATGCGGTTTGCGCATCCGCGAGCCGAGCCCAGGCGGCTTCGTCATAGGCCTTGATCGTGGGAGAGTCCTCCGTCACCGCAAGCTTGAACCGCACATAGCTGTTCAGATGGCTATCGGGAATATGGTGCACGACTTGGCGGACGGTCCAGCCGTCGGGACGGTAGGGTGTTCCGAGCTGCTCGTCATCGAGCCCCTTCACCGCCTCACGCAGCTTGGCAGGCGTATCCTCAATCTGTTGCAAGAGCGCCTCCCGCTCTTGGTCGCTGCTGTTTTCGGGAAACTGGAACTTGCCAATCGGATAGCGGAGATCGTCGCTCATGTCCTATCCTCCTTGGCTGGGATTATAGAGAGTGCACGAAGCCTTTCCAATTGCCTGAGGACATTCCTACGAATGTAGCTCAATATCTTACTGGCCGTGCCGCAGAATCATCCGCCGAGTAGAGAAGGAGCGGGAGTCTGGAGCAGAGCCTTTGCTTAGTCCGTGACCAAGTCACTCCCCGCGCCGATCTCAGGAAGGACGTAAGCGGGGTCGATGGCTTGAGCGCGCTCTAGCAAGCTGTCTGCGCGCATCGTCATGCCCTCCGCCTGGTAGACAGCGGCTAACGTACCGATATATGTAACGTTGTTCGGCTCGAGCTCGGTGGCTTTGAGGAAGGCATCGGCGGCCTGTCTGTACCACTTCTCGTTTTGTAGCAGTGCTCGTCCATGAAGGGCGTGATACTCCGCGACTTGTTCGTCGCCGGCGATAGCTTTTCGAACGAGCTGAATCGCGTCCCAGTACTTCCCGTTATCGAAAGAGCTCAGGGCACGGCCATAGAGGCCCCTTGCGTGGACTTCGCTGCCGATGGGAGCTGGGTCACCGTGGCCGTTGCTCGGACTCGACGCGCGCGATGCCTCGTCGAGGACATCGGGGGCCGTTTCGAATTCCTTCCATGCCTCGGAGGCCGCGGCGCAAAGCTGGGATAGCTTGTCGCGGACCATTTCATCCGCACCCGGGAACCGATCGGGATGATATTTCCCTACCAACTTGAGGTAGCTACTTTTCCTTTCACTCTCGGCTGCTGTTACAGACAGTCCAAGCAGGGAGGGAAAGTCCCGATTGCGACCAAATGCGAGTAGGCGATCGAGCTCGGCGATCACGGCCTCATCGACGCTCGGTTTGGAAGGCTCCGGCTCCGTCTTGCGCTCGGAGCGTGCCGGGCTTTCCGCAGCGGCGCCGAGACGAATGAGATTCTTATCCAGCAACGACAAAAGAGCGCGCTCCGTGTCGCTTTCCGCCATCGGACTGACCGCGATGATGTCTTGTGGAGGTACAGACCCGTCGATGCGCGACAAGAGGAACCCCTCTTCCGGTGTGATCTCGACACCCTGCAGGTCTTGTGACAAAGTCGATGAAAGTTGAAGCACTTGCGACCCATCTTTGAGCTGCTTTATCCGCTCCGGATCCATCTCGGGTGCCTCGTCACTCACAGCGCTCGTAGCCTCGACGGTCCCGTTCGCCGCCGCCGCCGCCGTGGCGTCCTCGACAGCCGCCGGCTCCTGAACCTTCGCGACACCCTCGGGGGCAACCTCCTGGATCTCCGCGCGGGCGATCTCCTCGGTGGCGACCTCCTCGGTCTCCGAGGGGCTAGAAACGCTGCCGGTCCCGTCGGGGCCGCTTGGATCGCTCGCGGAAGCCTCGTCCGCGCGAGCCTCGAGATTCGGCTCCGGAAGCTGTTCCTGTTCGGGCGGAGAGGCATCGCTCACGACAGGGTCTGTCACCAGATCCCCGAGCGCCGGCGTCGGATCTACCGTCTCAGCTTCAGAAGTCGTCGCTTCTTCCCGCTCCGACTGCGGGGCGCCTGCCGGCTCCAGCGTTGGCGGGCCTGCCCGCCGAAGCCTTGGCGAAGGCCGGGTCTCTTTCACTATGGCCGCCCGGAGCTCTTCGAGTTCAGGGTATTCTGGGGCAGGTTCCTCGGCGCTCTCCACCGCGTCCGCATGGTCTTTCGACGTGTCGGTCAATTTTTCGAGAGCTTCGACGAGGTCGGCGCCGGTCGCAAAACGCTTTTCGCGTTTTTTCTCGAGCGCGTGATGAAGAATAGGCTTGAGCTCCATCGGTAGCCCGAGGCTCTGCCAGTTAAGCGGAAAAACAGGCTCGTCGTTAATGATGCTCAACAAAACGCCCGTGAGGCTTGGACTGCGGAACGGCTTGTCGCCCGCTACGAGCTCGAAGAGAATACAACCAAGGGAAAACAAGTCGGATCGAGCATCCACATCCTCGCCTTTAGCCTGCTCCGGCGACATATAGTCGGGAGCCCCAAGAACGCCACCAGCCATCGTCAAGTTCGTCGAGAGCTCCGATTTTGCAATCCCGAAATCGGCGACCCAAACGTTCAAGGAGGAAGACACCAAAATGTTCGACGGCTTGACGTCCCGATGCACGACGTTGTGCTCGTGCGCATAATCCAGAGCGCTCGCGAGCTGCGCGACGATCTTGACGGCGGGCGCAAGGGGAAGCCGTCCTTCCGATTCACTGAGAGATTCGAGCGTGCGGCCTTCGATAAACTCCATGATGATGAAGCCGCGATTCGGAGTGGCGACGATATCGTGGATGGTAACGATGTTGGCGTGCTGGAGCCGTGCGACGATGCGCGCCTCGCGTACGAATCGCTCGCGGAGCTCGTCCGGGGTCCGGTTTGCAAACGGCGTATCGAGTCGAACGCATTTGATGGCGACCGGGCGTTCGAGAACCGTATCGAGCGCCTTATAGACGGCGCCAATGGCGCCCGTCGAGAGACGCTCCACGATGTGGTAGCGCCCTCCTGGAATCTGGTCCGAAGCGTCGACACTGTTCGCTTTCGACGTCGACGGCTGGCCTTTCGGCGCATTTGGGGTATCTGGCTGAGCTTCCATGACCCAAAACAGAGGCAAGAAACGTGCCGCTCCTGTACCGCACCGCGCATCGACGGAACGTTTTGGATTCAGCTAGTTACGCGAGCTAGACGATTGAAAGCGCTCAGAAAACGATGGGAAATCGTGTCACAGGATGGTGAAATCCCAACAGCGGCTGCCGAAGACGAGCGCTGAGGACTAGCGGGTCCGGGACTAGTAACTAACCCAGAAGCGAGGATTTTGTTCGCGTTTTAGATTCTACTCCGTTCAGTCTGAGAATTTATCTCTCGTGAGCGAAGAGCACTCGGTGTTTTCGAAACTCTGTGTCTCTGTGGCCATTCTTAAGGCGTCTCATGCGGACGGCGGAGCTTTCAGGTTTACCTGGCTAGGACTAGCCAAGGCGCTGCCCTCTGTGCCCCTTGAAATCCCTGCGGGATTTGAGGAGTCAGAAGTCAGAAGGGTGGTGGCGGCGGCGCCGCGACATTTGGTCTCTCAATGCCTCTGTGGCCATCCCTTTTGGTTGCGACCGCAGGCTGTGCTGGACGAAGTTCGAAGTGTGAACAAAATCCTCGCTTCTGACGGGTTAGGGCCTAGTGGCTTAGCTCGTCATCGATGATGCGCTGGAAGGCCTCGAAAGGCTGGGCCCCCGACAAGAATCGGCCATTGATGAAGAAAGCCGGCGTTGCGTTTACGCCAAGAGTACCGCCCTGCTCATAATCGGCCCTGACCGCCTCGCGAAACTCTCCAGAGTCGAAGCACTGGTTGAACGCCTCTACGTCGAGCCCCAGATCGGACGCCATTTGCTTCAGGTTGTCGTTTCCGAGCGACCGTTGATTCTCGAAAATCTTGTCGTGGTACTCCCAGAACTGTCCTTGTGCGTGGGCGCAAAGAGCGGCTTCCGCGGCGGGCTGAGCCTGCGAATGATTGGGAAGGGGAAAATCACGATAAACGAGACGAACCTTGTCGCCGTAAGTGCTTTCAACCTGCTTGAGGGCCGGACCGACCCGTGCGCAGAACGGTCATTGAAAGTCGGAATATTCGATGATCGTCACCTCCGCGTCCCCCGAACCGCGGATACGTTCGTTCGACGCAACCGTGACCGGCACGCGAGGCGGCGACAACGCGACATGCACGCTTGCCTCATCGCGGAGCCCGTCGATGTAGCTCTGTCGGACGATGCCTTCATTCCGACTCTCCATGAATTCCCGAATCTGCGGCTCGACCTGGTCGAGCGGCTGGCCCCGGAGGCGTATCCTGTTCTGCTCGTAGAAGGCCTCGATGTCCTCTTCGGTTACCGGAGTCACGTCGGACGTGATTTCTTGCTCGATGAGCTCATCCACCGTGATGCTGCGCTTTTCCGCTTCACGGGCCAAGAGCACCTCCGCAACGAGCTCTCCAAGTGCGGCGCTGCGAGCGTCGTACAGGTCTTGAAAAACCTTGACGTTCGTTGCCAGAACTTTCTGATCCAGCTCGGCCATCGTGATCTCGCGATCGCCGACGCGGGCGACAACGCTCTCGACGCCCCCGCCCGAGGCTTCAACCTCGTCGGAATGGGTCTGCGACTGCGACGCCGTGCCACAGGCGACGGATAGAAGCAACGGGCCGGCCAAGAGTAAAGTACTCGCACCGCAGACACCCACTCGCATAAACCGGACTCTCCTTTTGATCAAACCAGGTTAGCACAATGCAAACATCGCCGCCCAGTCTCGCCCGCCCACAAAGTTGCTACAATCAGATTAAGAAGCCATGTCGAGTGTAAGAATCTTCGCCGCGCTCGTCCTCGTGGCGTTGTCGAGGGGCGTCTCGAGATCCTTATCTTTTAGCTCCTGCTGACCCCGCTCCCGCCTAGTTATCTGTTGTAAACCTTTCCCGGAAAAGACTCGTCTTATCGGACGAATCAAGAGCATGGCGGATGGGCCGGCATGTGATGGCAGTCGGGAGGCTAATTGGGTAATCTGAGCACCGTGGCCAGCTTCGACGAAAGCAACCCGGCACCGCCCACCCCGTTCGCACAGCAGAACGCCCAGAAAAGGCGCGCCGAAGACGAGCTCCTCGTGGCGCGATTGCGAGCCGGAGATGTCGACGCGTTCGAAGCGCTCTATCAGCGTCACAGCTCGGGTGTTTTCGGCCTCGCGCTCAGAATGCTTCAAAACCGCGCCGATGCCGAGGACTTGCTGCAGGAGATCTTCTTGCAGGCCTACGACAAGATCGACAGGTTCGAAGGCCGCTCCGCCTTCGGCACTTGGCTCTACCGGCTCGGCGTCAATCGCTGCCTCGACCATCTGCGGAGCCGTAGCGCCAAAGAACAGTCTCGAACGGAGCCCTTGGGCCCGACACTCCCGGGCCGAGCTGGTATCGGAACGCGCAACCTGGAGCTCGAGCGCGCCATCGGGGAGCTTCCTCCCTCGAGTCGCGCCGCGTTTCTGCTCCACGACGTCGAAGGCTATGAGCACAAAGAAGTGGGCGAGATCCTCGGGATCGCTGTCGGGACATCGAAGTCCCTGGTCCATCGCGCCCGCATGAAACTACGGACCCGTTTGAATCCCATCGCCGCGGGAGAAACATCATGAAAGAAGATGCGTTCACCGACCAGCTGAGCGATTACATCGACAGAGAGCTCGAGCCGGAAGAGCGAGAAGCCCTCGAGAACCATCTCGAGCAATGCACCGATTGTCGGATTGTGCTCGCGGAGCTACGCGGTGTACGTCGAGAAGCAAAGACGCTCACGCGCCACGCTCCTCCCGAACGGGCTTGGGCCTCCATTGCGGAATCCATCCGTACCGGCCAGCGCGCTCGGTCGCGAAGGTCGTATTTTCAGAGCGGGCTCGCCGCGGCGGCCGCCGTCGTTCTCGGCGTGAGCCTGTTCGTCGCTCTTCGTCCATCGAGAGAGATACAGATGGCCGACTTGGCGCAGGAAGATCCAGCCGCGCTCGCGAACTTGGTGACCGAGGAGCTACGAAGCGCGGAGACCCATTATGAGAACGCGATCACGGGGCTCGAGCAAATCATCGAACTGAACGACGGCACGCTCCCGAGCGCGCTGAACGGGACGATGACCGAGAGTCTCGACCTCATCGAGCAAGCGATCCACGAAAGCCGTGAAGCCATGGCGACGGAGCCCGGGAGCTTGGCGGCCCAAGAGAGCCTTCTCGAAGCTTTCAGGCGCAAAGTCGAGCTTCTTCAGAAGACGATTCTCCTCATCAACGAAGTTCGCAAGGGCGAGGGTCAAAACGCCCTCGACTTGATAGACGAAATCCGTGGTTCGGATGACCCAACGAATCCGATCGGATGAAACGAGCGAAAAATATGAAAAACATACGATTCACAACCACGTTGCTGATTGGTGCCCTGCTGACGGCAGGCATGAGCGTCGCGCAAGACCGCGAAGAACGGATCTCTCGCACGTTCGATATCGGTCCCAATGGAGAGTTCTCTCTTTCCAACATCTCCGGAGACATTCGTGTTTCGGGAACCTCCGGGAATCAAGTGACGATCGAAGCGGTTAAACGTCTTCATGGGCGCGGCGATCGTGATCTTCTCGAGCGGGTCGAGGTAGACATTTCCCACCAAGGCAACCGCGTGCGTGTCGAGACGCGTTACCCACGCAATCGACGACGCGATGATGACGACGACCACGGGCACGGCCATGGCGGCGTCTCCGTCGACTATAGCATCACCGTCCCCGTCGGGACGGAAGTCGAGATCAGCTCGGTCTCTGGCGACGTGACGCTAAAAGGAGTCGAGGGCGAGACGAGCGTGAGCTCGGTCAGCGGCGAGATCGAAGTGAGCGACGTCGCGAACCTCGTAAAAGCGAAGTCGGTCTCGGGAGACGTGAAAGTTCGCAACGCGCGTTCCGACGACGATGTCGAGATCGCGAGCGTCAGCGGGGACATCACGATCGATTCCATCGAGGCTGAAGAGCTCTCGACCTCGAGTGTCAGCGGGGACGTCCGCATCCGCCAAGTGTCCTGCGAGCGAGGTGAGTTCGAAAGCGTGAGCGGCGATATCCGATATATAGGCCAAATCGTGAGCGGCGGCCGCTACGAGTTCACGACCCACTCCGGAGACGTCGTCATCGTGATCGGCGAAAACATAGGCTTCGAGCTCGAAGCCAGCACTTTCAGCGGCGAGATCGAATCGGAGTTCCCGATGACCGTGACCTCGAGCAGCAAGAGACGCCGCAATATCAGCGCCGTGGTCGGCGACGGTAGCGCCGTCATCGAAGCGACAACTTTCAGCGGAGACATCGAGATCCGAAGGCGCTAACCAAGAACCGAAAAAGACAAGAAAAGAAAAGGAGATGTGGGGATTGTTGGAGATGTGGAGATAAAGGCAAACCGTCTTTTCATCCCCACATCCCCTCCTATCCCCACATCCCCTTGCTTTTAACTTTAACGACCTGCCGAGTAGTGTTGAAGCACCTTCATCGAGACGTCGTAGACGTGGGTGTTCTCGTAAACCCCGCGTAACATCTCCGCACCTGGGCCGCGTCCGAAAGTGAGAACCGGCTCCATCGTGTGCGCTCCAGTCGCCCAAACGACGAATGTGTGCCGAGCGAGGCGCCGGCCTAGAAGACAAGCCGGGTTGCTGGCTTGGTCTTGATAGAACTGACTGAAATCCTCTATCCAAGCCTTTCCGTCGGCGTCTCGGACGAGAGCTTCTCTCGCTTCCTGGATCGTCATCTCGAATCCAGTGTGGGCTCGCACCTCTTCGACGAGCCTCTCGGGAGAGCCCTTCGCCTCGTCGAGCATATAGAGGTAGGACGCGGATTGACGGCCAAGCGCCACGAGTTGCTCCCGGGTAGGATATGAATGGTGGGGCGCATAGGCGAGACCGCTCGGAAGCTCCCGTCCTGGGGGGCGGCCGTTGAAGTCGCCATAGGTGAACGAAAATCCACCGGTGCCGTGATCGGCCGTCACGATGACGAGCGTGTCCGGATGCCTCGCCTGGAAATCGAGTACGGCCCCGAGCGCTTCATCGAAATCGAGAATCTCGTGGAGCATCGTCCCCGCGTCGTTGTCATGCCCGGCATAGTCGATGCGACCTCCTTCCACCATCAGAAAAAAACCGTTGCCCGTGCGTGAAAGCACGTCGAGCGCCGCCTGCGTCATGTCCCTCAAGCTCGGCACTGATTCGAGCCCCATCGCCCGCGTATCCACCACGTAAGGCAGATGCGACGCGGCAAAAAGCCCTAGCAGCTTATCCGCTTTTGGCGATGCTTCCGCGAGGCCCGTTCGGTCCGAGACAACGACATAACCCTTCGCCTTCGCTTCGGCGATGCGGTTCACTTCGTCCGGCCGATTCGAGTCACCGTCCAATTCGTCGACGATCCCCGGCAGAAATTCCGAAACGCGCCGGCCCGCGGGCACGAGCGCCCGAGCCCCTCCGCCCAATAACACGTCGACGTCGTAGCCGGTCAGCACGTCGTCCAGAATCTCGGGCTCGGGGTTGTATCGCGAGATTTGATGTGCGGCGAAGGCTGCGGGCGTGGCATGGGAGAGACGCATGTTAGAGACGAGCCCCGTCGCAAGACCACGTCTCTTGGCTGCCTCGAGAATCGTCTCGACGACGTAGCCATCGGAGCTCAAGCTCAACGTCTCGTTTCTGGCCTTCCGCCCCGTCGCCAGTTGGGAAGCGGCGGCAGCGGAATCGATGACGGTACTGAGATAAGGTGTCGGCATCGAATAGCCGGTGTTACCGTCATTCATCAAAGCTTCGAGGTGCAGCTTTCGGCCCTCCACCATATTGGCGTAGTGGAGGCCGAACGCAGTTTGAGCCGCGCCAAGCCCATCGCCGATGAGCAGGATCACGTTCTTTGCGCGAGGGGATTCCTGAGCGCCCATCGGGACACTCGAGAGCAATATCGTCAGAACGAGCAAGAGCGAGCGCATGATCGGTAAGAGCTCCTTTTCAAAAACGAGCCAGGTGACATCTATGGCGCAAGACATTCTATACTGCCGTCTCGCCCATGCGACGTTTCGATATATTCGAGCCCCTCCCCGGAATCTGGTGCGTCCAGCATCGCCCGAGCAAGAGCGCCGCGTACATTATCAAGACCTTCCCCGGCGCTGTTGTCATCGATACCGGCCCCGACGCAACCGCCTCCTCATTGATGATGGGGCTTCAGGAAGCCCGCGTCGGGCTGTCCTCCGTCCGGCTGGTAGCACTCACCCACTGGCATTTCGACCAATCGGCGGGGGCGGCCGCGCTCCACGCGCGCTCGGGAACACGCGTGCGCTACGCGGAGGCGGAGGCCCTTTTTCTGACCGGCCAAAAAGAGACGGCGCGCCAAAGGCACCCGAAGATCTCGCCGATTGCCGCCGACGGCTTCGTTACAGACGGTGAGAAGCTCGAAGGAAGCCTCGAAGCCATCGCCACTCCCGGACATACCGAAGGGCACATGGCCTACTACTTGGAGGCGCGAGCCCTTCTCTTCGCGGGCGACAACTTCATCGTGACAAACAAGAGCGAGCTAGAGGTCAACGACGAGACCCGCGCATCCGCGGCCCGCTGCCTCGAGCGACCCATCGAGGCGCTCTTGCCTGCCCATGGCCGCCCTGTCACGGACCGCGACGCCATCAACTCGCTGCGGAAACGACTGCGAACATAAGGTTCGAGCCCTACGCGTCGAACGCGTTGATGCTGTCGATGAGCTGTCGGAGGCGACCGAAATCGTGCCGGTTGAAATCGAGCCCGACGCGTGCGAGACCTTGGAAATGAGTCCCGCGCTCTTCGCGAATAGGCTGACTTCGGGCGATCTCGCCCGAGCGCAGCACGTCCTGAAAGCCGTCATTCAGAGTGGCAAGCTCGTCGTCGGTGAGGTCGCGCTCGAGCCGGAGCACGAGCTTATCGTCGAAGTAGCGGGACGAGTGGTAAACGCGATAAAAGCGCATGACCTCCTCGACCGCTTCTTTGGGGTTTTTCACGATACGAAACAGCGACAGATCTTCCTGCGAGATCAGACCGTGGCCCAGCATCCGCTGTTCGATGAACCGAACCAGATCTCTGAAATAGCCCGTCTCCGGGCTTTCTACCATGACGACGGGTAGCGGCGTCTGCTTGCCGGTCTGGAGCAGGGTCAGAACTTCGAAGCACTCGTCGAGCGTCCCGAACCCACCCGGAAAAAGGACCACAGCATGGGACTCTTTCAACAAAAAGAGCTTCCGAGTGAAGAAGTAGCGGAAGCTCATGAGCTTCTTCTTGTCGCCGCGAATGGTCTCGTTCGCAGATTGTTCGAACGGCAGCTTGATATTGACACCGATACTCAAGCTGCGGCCGGCGCCTTGGTGAGCGGCGCCCATGATACCGCTCCCCGCGCCTGTGATAACCATCCAGCCCGCCTTGCCCATGAGCCTGCCGAACTCGACCGCCCGCTCGTGATCGCCGTGCTCCGGCAGCGTGCGCGCCGACCCGAACACCGTCACTTTGCGGGCCCGGCGAAACGGCGTGAACATTTTGAAGGCCCGGCGCATCTCCTTCAGCGCCGTGTTCGCAATCTTCAAGTCAACATATTTCGCGCAGTCGATGCCGAGCCGAAGAGCCGTCGTCGCCATTTCATAAACAGAACGGCGCTCCGCATCCGTGCAGCATTCGTTGACGAGTGCCCTGAGCTTCCCGTCGATCTCCGGGTCCCCCGTGGAATATTGTGATTCGCGCATGACTCCGTTTTCTACTTTCAACTACCCGCTAGCCAGTGAGGAAGTTCTATACCCAATCTAGCAAATCCCCACCCCCCGGTCTCGTCCCAAAAAGCCACTCCTCTCATCTTCTTTCTCTTGTTCTTTTTCTTTGCGTCTTCGCGCCCTTTGCGCCTTTGCGTTACGCTTTTCTAATATCGATCGAGCCGAAGCGCCCTCAAAACCAAACAAACCGCGCCAGAAAAAAACCGGCGACCAAATGCGCCCCCCAGTGGAGCTCGCGACCACGCCCGCTCATCAGATACAGCACCGATGTCGAGATGAACCCAAACGCAATCCCCTCCGTGATGCTCGTCGTGAGCGGCATCATGATTATCGTCAAGAAGGCCGGGATCGCTTGGTGAGGCTCGCTCCATTTGATGTCCCCGACAGACGCCATCATGAAGACGCCGACAAGAATCAGGGCAGGTGCAAGCGTGGGATAGAGAGTGACACCGTCCCCCACATCGAGGCCCCCGCCCACGACGCGCAGCAAAGGGTAGAAGAACACCGAGATCGCGAGAAGAAAAGCCGTTGCCACCGAAGCGAGCCCCGTGCGGCCGCCGGCCTGCACGCCCGCGGCGCTTTCGACGTAGCTCGTCACGGTGGAGGTCCCGGCGAGCCCGCTGACAACCGAGCCTGCCGCGTCCGCGAGGAAAGCTTCACGCGATCGAGGAAGCTGGCCGTCTACGCTCAGCCCGGCCCGCTCGCTAACGCCGATGAGTGTGCCCACGGTGTCGAACAGATCGACGAAGAGGATGACAAACACGATCGCTAAGATATCTTGCTGTTCGAAAAGACCCTTGAAGTCCGCCGCGAAGAGTCCGGCCGTAAGAGAATCCGGAAGCCCAAAAACCCCCTGAAACTCGGTGAGCCCGGTGATCATGGCCACGATCGCCGACGCCAAGATTCCGACGACGATCGCCGCGTCGATACGGAGCACTGTCAAGATCGACGTCACCGTGAGACCGAAAAGAGTGAGAAGCGCCGCTTTGCTGCCGAGATCGCCCAGCCCAATATGGATGCCCGGCGCTGCGGCTACGATCCCACCCCACCTCAGCCCGACGATCGCTATCAAGAGACCGATCCCCACCGCCATGCTCTTTTTCAAGTGGTCCGGAATGCTCTCGATGAGGCGCGTACGGAGTTTCCAGATGGAGGCGAGCACAAAAAGACCGCCGGCGATAACGACCGCCGCGAGGGCCTGTTCCCACCCATAGCCGTACCCGCCCGCTGTTACGGGTCCGCATATGGTAAAAGCGAAAAAGAAGTTCTGGCCCATTCCTGGAGCGAGAGCAACGGGATAGTTGGCGTGGACGGCCATCCAGAGCGTCGCAAAAGCCGAAGCGAAGCACGTCGCCGCGAGAACAGCGCCCTGGTCCATGCCCGTGACGCTCAAGATGGCAGGGTTGACCAGCAGAATATAGCTCATGGCCATATAGGTGGTCAGACCGGCCAATAGCTCAGTGCGTACAGAGCTTCCGCGCTCTTCGATCTCGAAGGTCCTTTGCAGCCAATGGATTAGGGTTGTCTCTGTCATTGTGCTAGAATGCTTGCTTTGGTAGTGGGGCGAGGTCCCCCGAGGAGGAATGGCATTGGCTCATAGTCTTTCGGCAATCAAGCGAGTGCGGCAGAACGAGAAGCAACGCCTGCGCAACCGCTCGTACCGTACCCGTCTGCGAACGCAGATCAAGAAACTTCGGGCAGCCATCGACGCCGACAAAGCCGACGAGGCCAAGAAGTTGTTGCCCGACACGATATCGCTCTTGGATCTCCTGGTAAAAAAACGCATCCTTCACAGAAACACCGGCAACCGCTACAAATCCCGGCTCACACGCCGGCTCTCGGCGCTCGCTGCGAGCTGACACCCCTTCCACCTCCCGCGCAAAGCGAGATCGTAAGACTCTCCAGAAAGATCCGCGCCGGGAGGCCGCTCGATTTGAGTACCCGATCCGTGTCGGTGAGTGATCGCAACGCTCTGTCGAGCGCCGCGCGGTCGAAACGCCGCGCCGCCTCGGCAAGACCTTTCGCCGCGAAAGGCGGCACCCCGAGAACTTTCGCAAGGCTTTCCCCACGAAAGGGCGAGCTCTGAAATTCCTTGGCCATCCGGAGCTGCCCCACCAAACGATCCACCAGCGCTAGAATCCGGAGCGGCGGCTCCCCTTCTTCGAGCAATCGACCCAGCTGCTGGAGCGCTTTTTTGGCATCCCCCGCCGCCAGCGCGTCCGTAAAACGAAAGATACTTTGCGCTTTGCCACGCCCGAGCACCGTCGCGATCGTCTCGAGATCGAGCTTCTCTTCTCCAGCATAGAGCGAGAGCTTTTCGACCTCGTTCAAAAGGTGTCTCAAATCTCCACCGGACTCGGAGACGAGGAAGCGCACCGCGCTCTGTCCTAGGCGCAGCTTGCGCTCTTTCGCTTGCTCGCTCACCCAGTCTTCCAGCTCCGGGGTCTTCGGCGTGTCGCAAGAGATGATCGACGTTCTCTTTTCGACCTCTTTCCACGCCTTGCGTCGTTTGTCCGGGGATTTCGAAAGCTCGAGCAGCAGAATCGACTGGGGAGACGGGTCGTCGAGATAAGCGCGCAGCTCTTCGGATTTTTCGAGGAGCTTCTGCGCGCGCTTGACGATCACAACCCTCCGGCCGCCGAGCATGGGCAGCAGATTAGCTGACATCGCCACTTCGGCGCCGTCCGTCGCCTCGCCGTCGAAACGGTCAAGGTTGAACGGCGATTCCTCATCCCCGAGAACGTGGTGCTTTATCTTGGCGACAGCCAGCTCACGCAGGAGGTCTTGCTCGCCCATGATGACGTAGACCGGCTCGAGCTTCCCCTGATCGAGGTGCGCGGCTAGCCGGTAATATGAGAGCTTCACACGAGACCGCGCTCAGAAAGCCTCGAGAATGGCGCTTACCAGCGATTTCGCAAACTCCTCAGCCAGGCGCTGCATCGTCAAACTTTCTTGATCGAAAAAGTCCTCTTCGTCCTCTCCGATCTCGAAGTCATCCCGAAACTGGAAGCTACTGCTCTGCCAGATCACCTTGTCCGCGATGAGATCTTTGAACTCGACTTGGGCGCGGATGACGACCGTATAAGTCGCTGCCTGGCTCGAGGAAATCTCGGTATTGCCGCCTTCGAGCACTGAGGGCGCCGAGTTGAAAGACATGATTATACCCGTCATTACTGCATCGGCTCCAGCGACCTCCGCTTGGATTTTGTAGCGGCCACGGGCGTTGAACTCGTCGACGACTTTGAACGTAACGATCTCTTCGATGGCGATTTGATCGCTCCGGTTCTCGAATGTTGGGATCGCGACCACGGCAATATAGTCGGGAAGGAAATTTCCCTTGCCTGCCAGGCTGTAACCGCATCCACTCAAAGTGATCCAAAGGGCGCTCAGTAGAGCGAACCGCAAAGCTCTCATAACATCACTCCTGTTGTAGCTCCGCTGCGACACGCGGGACGACGACTACGTTGACGAGGCGATTCGGGACGACGACCACACGCTTGATTTCCATGCCGTCCAGGAGCCCCTGGATTTTCTCGTCCTCGAGAGCGAGCCGTCTGACTTCGTCTTCCGTTTGATTGGCAGGAAGTGTCAGCCGGCTGCGCACTTTGCCATTGACTTGGACGACGAGCGTGATGGTATCCTCGGCGGCAACGGCCCGATCGTAGACCGGCCACGTCGCCGACGTGAGACCTTTTCGGTTTCCGAGGATCTGCCAAAGCTCCTCCGCGATATGGGGCGCGAAAGGGCTCAGGAGAAGGATCACGGTCTCCGTCGCTTGGCGGATCACTTTCCAAGTGTCCGAGCGATGAGGGCGTGGATCGATCGACTTGTAGAGCTCGTTCACGAGCTCCATGATCGCCGAGATGGCGGTATTGAAGTGAAGCCGTTGTTCGATGTCGCGCGTTACCCGCATGATCGTCTGATGCGTCTTGCGACGAAGAGCCGTCTCGCTCTCGGCCCACTCTTCGTTTCCTTCAATTGGAGACGTGGAGCCGAGCGCATCTTTCTCGTTCTCGACGAAACGCCACACCCTTTGGAGAAATCGTGAGGGTCCTTCCAAGCGCTGATCGGTCCAGTTGATTTCCTTTTCCGGCGGCGCCTCGAAGAGCATATAGATCCTCACCGTGTCGGCCCCGTATTTTGCGATGAACATTTCCGGGTCGACGACGTTGCCTTTGTTCTTCGACATCTTCGCGCCGTCTTTGATGACCATGCCTTGTGAGAGCTGCGTCGTCACCGGCTCGTCGATCTCGACGAGGCCGAGGTCGCGCATCATCCTGGTCCAGAAACGGCAGTAAATCAGATGAAGGATCGCGTGCTCGATACCCCCGATATAGAGGTCGATGGGAAACCAATAGGACACGGCTTCAGGCGAAAACGGCAGGTCCTCGTTCTTCGGATCGACATAGCGATAGAAGTACCACGACGAGTCCACGAAAGTGTCCATCGTGTCGGTCTCGCGCCGCGCCACACCGCCGCATTCGGGACACTTGGCGTTCACGAAGTCTTCGTTCTCACCGAGAGCCGACCCCCCCGTGCCGGTGATCGTGACGTCGCGCGGGAGAACAACCGGGAGCTCGCTTTCCGGTACCGGCACCACGCCGCACTCGCCGCAATAGATCATAGGGATCGGAGTCCCCCAGTAACGCTGGCGGGAGATGCCCCAGTCGCGAATCCTGTATGTGATGGCCGCTTTGCCGAAACCAGCATTAACCGCATGTGCCGTCATCGCCGTGATGGCTTCTTTGGAAGGAAGTCCGGTGAACTCGCCCGAGTCCACGACGGTTCCGTAATCCGAGGATGCGGTCTCGAGCGCGTCGTCTTCACCTGGCCCCGATTGAACCACCGGGCGGATCGTCAGCCCGTATTTCTTCGCAAAAGCGAAGTCGCGCTCATCATGCGCGGGCACGGCCATGACCGCACCGGTGCCATAATCCATGAGTACATAATCCGCGACCCAAATCGGAACCGACTCGCCGTTGAAAGGGTTGACGGCGTCGTGCCCGGTGGCGATGCCGGTCTTCTCTCGGTCTTCGGCCAAGCGCGTGTCTTTATCCTCGGACTGCGCCTTTTTGACATAGCTCGCGACTTCTGGATTCGTAGAAGCGAATCGCGCCGCGAGAGGATGCTCGGGAGCCAGCACGACGAAGGTCGCACCATAGATGGTGTCCACGCGTGTCGTAAAGACACGGATGGACTCCGATACATCCGGAACCGCGAAATCGATCTCGGCCCCTTCCGAGCGGCCGATCCAGTTTTTCTGGAGCGTAAGCACCTTGCCCGGCCAGCGGTCCATGGACTCCATCGCCGCCAGAAGCTCGTCGGCATAATCGGTGATCTTCAAGAACCACTGCTCGAGCTCTTTCTGAACAACTTCCGCGTCGCAGCGCCAGCAGCGCCCATCGATGACCTGCTCGTTCGCAAGAACCGTCTTGTCGTCCGGACACCAGTTGACCGACGCCATCTTTCGATAAGCCAAGCCCTTCTTCCACATCTGGATGAAGAACCACTGATTGAAGCGGTAGTACTGAGGATCACAGGTTGCGAACTCACGCGACCAAGCGTAAGAAAAACCCATCCGCTTGAGCTGCGTCCTCATGTGCTCGATATTCTTGAGCGTCCACTCCTCGGGATGTTTCTGGTTCTTGAGCGCCGCGTTCTCCGCGGGAAGTCCGAGCGCGTCCCAACCGATGGGATGCAGCACATTGAACCCGCGCATCCGCTTGAAGCGCGCCACCGCATCTCCAATCGAATAGTTGCGGACATGCCCCATGTGGATATTCCCGGAAGGATAAGGAAGCATCTCCAAAACATAATATTTGGGACGCTTCGGGTCTTCGCGAACCTCGAAAGCCTTACTATCGAGCCACTTCTTCTGCCATTTCCGCTCGATCCGCTCGAAATCGTAAGTCGTCATCCTCTCCTCAAAACCAAACGAAACCCCCGTATGTATAAACCGAAACTCATGTTAGCACAGGCCCCGCCTTCGCCAAGGCTTCGGCGGCAAGCCCGCTTGGTTCCGCGAGGCAAGCCCAATGTCCTCGTCAGAGGACTCGGTTCGTCTCAGTTGGGAGACATCCGAGAACGTAGGCTCGACGGGTTCCAACGCTATCTCCTTTTATTGTTTGCCCTTACACGCTTCCATGCGATTGGCATTTGTTGTGCTAGAGGAAGTGGTAGATCGAGGCTCGGGCCCAGACTTCTTGGCTGGCGCATTCTTACCGGGGCCCGGGTCCTCGGTAAAGGCATTAAATCGGACGGAGGTACTCGTGGGTTCTGGGACGACATCGATGGCATCGGGGGCGGGCTTTTTCGCTTTGGCTTAGGCGGCGGCGAGTGTAGCCAAGGTTTTGGAACGTTTCCCCGGGGCATCGGGAGGTCTTTGACCCACTAAGGGAAGGGCGGTGGCTTTCGGGTCATCGCCTTTCCACCTCGTCATGACGCTCCCTCCAAGCTCTCGATCGCCTCGCGAATGACCTCCGCCTGCTCGTCGTCCATCGGAAGCTCGAGCGTTTGCTTGAGCACCGCGACCGCTTCATCGGGCCGCTCGAGGCGCTCGAGAAGCGCCGCAAGGTTCAGGAAAGCGGGAATAGAGCTAGGACTCTTGCGGATGGACTCCCGATAGGCGCTCTCGGCACCCGCATCGTCCTCGAGAGCTTCCGAGACCACCGCGAGCGAGAACGCCGCACCTACGTAATCCGGGTCGCGCTCGAGAAGCGCCACCAGAGCCCCGCGCGCTCCTATGTAATCCTCCGAGCTATGAAGAGCAATCGCGAGGTTGAAGGCTGCACCGTCATGCGGCTCGTCCCGTTCGGCGAGTGGACGCAAAAGCGTAATCGCCTCGACAAAGCGCTGCTCGGCCAACCTCACGGCCCCCAAATTGAACGCGGCGTCCTCGTCCGACGGCTGCTTTTCGTAAGCCTGCTCGAACGCCGTAACGGCCGCGTCCAGATCGCCGAGACGGTAAGAAAGGCCTCCGAGCGCCAGCAGAATCTCGAAATTGTCGTTCGTACCGTGCGACGCGTGCCGCAAGTTCTCCCGCGCAGCCTCCGCCTCGCCGATTCTCTCGAGCCACTCCGCGAGCGCCATATTGGCTTCCCGGTGATCGCGATCGATCTCGAGAACAGTCTCGAAATGCTTCGCGGCCGCTTCCTCGTCACCCTCCTCCTTGACAATCAGGCCCATCACATAATGCGCATCCACGAGGGTGTCATCACGATCGAGCGCATTCTCGATACGCAGGCGCGCGGCCTTGAAGTTTCCCATCCGGAGGTAGGCGATAGAAGCCTGCAGGAGAACTGTCGGCTCCTTGACCCGCGTCTCTCGCCGCAAGCCCATCATGCCGAGGGTCGATTCGAGCTCGCGTGCCGCTTCCTTCGGGCGCCCGACTTTGAGGTAAGCGAGCGCTAAGTGATAGCGATAGTCGGGAACGTCGCGGTCGATCGCCGCGGCCTGAGAAAGAAGCTCGACAGCCTCCTCGTAATCACCGGCGTTGTAACGTTCGACACCTTCCGCGTAGAGCCCCCCGGCACGATTTGCTTGCACGCCGGTGAGCGCAAGCACGGACAAGAGGAGGAATCTAGGCCACACATTGCAATATACACCAGCATTCAGGGTAAGAGTGTGCATATGGGAAGTTCAGAGAACACACGTCGGTTCTTTAGCCGTGAGCGATCCTTCCCCAGGCGAGATCGATCGTGAACTCGTCGCCATCAGACTACTTTGCTGCGGGAATGCACGACGCCCACCTCGACGGCGTCGGCTAGGCTTCGAACGTGATGTTGTTCCGCTCCCGCTGTTCACGCGATCGCACGTGCTGGACGATTCAGGATTCAGCCATCGGGGTTCAACTTGCCCAGGACTTTGTGGATCATTGACGACGTGGGCAGGTTCAGAAGTTCTTCCGGGCTCACCCACTTCCTTTTGCCGATCCTCGGCGGTCGGCTCTCGAGCTTGGCGGCATAAGCCCTCAGGTCGATGCGGCGGTTCATGATGCTGTGCTTCACTTTGGCGAGCTCTCGGCCCGGCGTCAGGTCCAGTCCATATTTTTCCCGAGCCTCGCGAGCGAGGGCGGCGCGCGGGTCTTCCCCGTCGCGACATTCCGCTTCCGGAAACTCCCACATGTTTTTCATGAGCTCGACGCCCTCTCGTCGATAGACCAGCAGCTTTCCTTTCTCCTCGATAACGGCAGCGGCGAGCGTGACGCGGACGCTTTTCTTGGGAGGCGGAAGCTCTGGTAGCGTTTGCTCGAGGCCTAGGCGCTTTGCGGCGCACGTGTCGCGCAGCGGGCAGATGACGCAGCGCGGATTTCTCGGCACGCAAACGAGAGCGCCGAGCTCCATCAGAGCTTGGTTGAATTCCGAGATCGATCGGTCGGGCAGGATCTCTGTCGCCAGCTCCCACAAGCGCCGCTTGCTCTCCCCTTTTCTCGGGTTCCCGTGCACCTCGCACACGCGCGACAAGACGCGCGCGACGTTCCCATCCAAGATTGGCGCTCGAACACCGAACGCAATGGAGACGATGGCGCCGGCCGTATACCGCCCCACGCCGGGAAGCCGCAGCCAGCCGGCCACGTCTTCCGGAAAGCGACCGCCGAGCTCGAAGGCGATGGTTTTCGCGGCCGCGTGGAACGAGCGTGCCCGTCGGTAATAGCCTAGTCCCGACCACAGGGTGAGCACTTCCTGCTCCGTTGCGTTCGCGACCGCGTCGACGTCGGGCAAATGCTCGATGAAACGCTCGAAATAGGGGGTCACCGTTTGTACTTGGGTCTGCTGGAGCATCAACTCCGAGAGCCAAACCCGGTAAGGGTCGGGATGGTCACGCCACGGGAGCTTTCGCTGGTGGCGTCCATACCAACGCAAGAGTCCCGAAAAACGCCCCCGAGCCGTTTTCACGGATGCATCCTATCAGGATCAGCGTTTGCATTCGGCTCCGCGCCAGAGCTATTCTGGGGGGCTACTATGAGTCAGATTCAGCTGGGCGAGCGCTATGTGGACCTTGGTGTCAAGGCCATCGACCAGGATGACCTCAAAAAGGCGCTCCGGCACCTGAATCGAGCGCTGACTCTGAACCCGGAATCGTACCTCGCGTATTACAACCGGGGCGTGGCTTACGACCTGCTCGGGCGTCTGGAAGACGCTCTAGCCGACTATGAGCGGGCTCTCGAGGTCCAGCCGAACCATCTCGCCTCGCTCCATAATCGGGCAGTGATCCTGCGCGAATTGGGCCAGCCCGAGGCCGCCATCAAAGGCTTCAACGAGGTTTTGCGCTTCGAGCCGGATGGCAGCGACGTGCTCTACAATCGCGGGGCCGCGTTCGCGGATTTGAAGCGCTGGCCGGAAGCCGTGAGCGATTTCGACCGCGCCATCGCCGAGGCTCCCGACAAAATCGACGCCCGTGTCGCTAAAGGCAATGCTTTCTTGGAGCTCTCCAAGATTGACGAAGCCATAGCCGTCGCCGATGACATGATCGCGATGGAATCGGGCGCGGTCGAAGGCCACGTGCTCAAAGGTCTCGCGCATTTCGACGCGGGGAAAGAAGAGCTCGCGATTGGCGAGTTCACCGAAGCGCTCGAAACAACGCCGGATGACCACGGCGCTCTTCTTCAACGCGGCATCGTCTTTCTTCAGCTCGGCCGCAATGAAACGGCTATCGAGGATCTCAAATACGCGCTGAAGAATCATCCGGATTGCGACGAAGCGTTCTACCACCTCGCGATTGCTTACGCGCAGCTCGGCCAGCCGGATGCGGCCATCGATGCCCTGCAAACGGCCATCGATATCGACCCGCCGCGGCGCGCCGAAGCCCAAAAAGCCGCCGAGTTCGCGACGTTGCGGGCAGAGCCCCGGTTCAAAGCAGTGGTCGCGGGCAAGCGTGGACGGCGCAGTTGAGCTCGGAACAGGCACAACCGGTCGAATCAGCGAAGCGCGCCACCCCCAAGCCGATCGATCCTGGCGTTCTAATCAGAACGTGCCCGAACTGCTCGGCACGTCTCGAAGAAAGCCGATGCAAGTTGGTTTGTCCGCGGTGCCATTATTATATGAGTTGCTCTGATTATTATTGAGCAACCACGCATTCAGCATTCAGGGCTCATCTAGCAGTTTTCTTGCGAGGCGCTGGTAGTATTTGACGGCGTCCCTGGCTTCTTCCTTGCCTATTTTTTCGGCGTTGGTGTGGGCGTCGTGGATCGAGCCTGGACCTAACAGCAGTGGTTTTCCCAGGTTGGTTAGGGCGGGGATGTCGGTTCCGAACGATACCGGGGCGAGATCGAAGCCGTCCACGGTCTTACACGTTACGGCGTCGGCGCTAGCGATCACTTCGTAGGTTAGCTTCGTGTGTTTCGTGAGGATCTTTTCTAGCTTTTCCTTGACGTCGTTCACGTTGCCTACGACTCGGATGAAGACGTCGGATTCGGCTTCAGGGGCGAACACGTTGGCGGCCAGGCCGCCTTTGATCGTACCGACGTTTAGCGTGGCTGGGCCTAGCAGGTCGCTTGTGCCCCAATCTTCGGCGCGAATGTCGGAAAGCGCGTCGAGCAAGTAGGCGATGGCAGATTCTCCCAGCTGCGGGTAGGCGGAGTGGGCCGCTTTGCCGCTCGCCTTCAGACGGAACTTGAGGCCACCTTTGTGGCCGCTCGCCATGCGGTTCTCGGTGGGCTCGCCGACCACAACGTGCTCACTCTTCCAGTCGCCCTTGTTGGCGACCAAGGCGCCGGCGCTATCGACTTCTTCGCCGACGACGAAAAGCATTCCGATCTCGCGGATGCCCTCTTCGCGCAGAGCCATCGTGGCGAGCACCATGCAGGCAAGGATCCCCTTGGCGTCACACGAGCCGCGGCCATAGATGTACGCGTCGTCCTCCGAGCTCTCGTAGAACGGGGGCACGGTATCGATATGGGTGTTGAAGATGAGCCGCGGCGTCGCGTCATTATTGACCGCGTGAACGTTGAAGCGATCCGCGCCGACCTCTTGTAGACGCACCGAGAAGCCGCGATTCGCTAGATCCTTTTCTAGAAAACGGGCGACATCGCCTTCACCGCCCGAGACGGACGGGATGTCGACGAGGCGCCTGATATAGGCGTTGAGCTCGCTCACTTTCGCTTCTTCTTGGCCGTGGCCTTCGAAGCGAGCATGACCGTCCGGCCCTCCGGATCGGTGGTCGTGACCACGCGGTCGCCCCACGGCATTTCCACTGGCGGGCCAGCAAACGCCGCGCCCTTCGCTATGAGCTGAGCATAGGCGCGGTCGACATCCTTGACCTCGAAATACAATGTCGGCTCGCGAGGCTGCGGCTGCTCACCCCGCATATCTGGATGCGGGGGCATGAAACCCATCGTGGACCCGGGCGACGTCCTCACGAGAAGATAGTTCAAGCCCTCCTCATCACTCGTCTCAGTCGGAAGCTCCAGAATCCCCTCGTAAAACTTCTTGAGCTGGTCGACTTTATAGGTCATGAAATCGATATGCTGCGACGCAATCGCAAGTCCACTAGCTTGCCGGCGCTTCGACGATTTCTTGGTCGTCTTTTTCAAGGCAGGCTTGGCTTCTGTTTTTGCCGTCTTGGCGGCCTTTTTCTGTTGGCCCTTTTTAGCCATGGGTCACATCCTAGCTCTCACGGAGACTCGACCAATAGGCTCCGTGCGCTTGACGCACCTCGCTAACGAGCTCCTCGGCCGCCTTTTCGAAGTCCGCGGATTCCGGCATTTGTTCTCCGGTCATGACCGCGAGGGTCGAGACGATCGACTTCTCGAGTGCGTGCAGGTCATAACCACCTTCGAGCGCAAACACGACCTTCCCCTCACAGGTGCCCTCCGCAAGCCGTAGAATCTCATGTGTGATGCCGGCATAGCCATCGCGTGTGAGATTCATGCCGCCGAGCGGGTCGTCTCGATGAGCGTCGAAACCCGCCGAGACAAGGATGAGCTCGGGCGCAAACTCGAGTCCGACGGGAACCACGACATCGCGAAAGATACGCAGAAATTCCGGGTCTCCCATCCCGGGAGGCATGGGTACGTTGAGCGTGAATCCCTCGCCTTCCTCTTTGCCGAGCTCACCCAGGTCGCCCGTGCCCGGGTAATTTCCCAACTCGTGAGTCGACAGAAACAGGACTTCGGGTGACGTATAGAACACTTTTTGCGTTCCGTTTCCGTGATGGACGTCGAAATCGAGGATCAAGATTCTCTCGAGCTGATACCGTTTCTGCGCGTATCGAGCCGCGATGGCAACATTATTAAAAACGCAAAAACCCATCGCCTTGTCGGGCTTCGCGTGATGTCCTGGCGGCCGAGGAAAGGCGAATGCGTTTTGGACCGTCCTGTCCATGACCGCCTCGATCGCGGTCAGTACCGCACCCACGGCGAGGTGCGCCACTTCTGCGGTGTCCGCGGATGCGACCGTGTCCGAGTCCAAAAGGGTGCGTTTCTTTCCGGCGGATTCGAGGACCTCTTCATAGAGGCGGTCCCAATGGACGAGCAGTATCTCTTCCCGCTCCGCGCGGCGCGGTTCTAGTAGTTCGAGCTTGTCCGTCAGCGAGGGGTCGCGAAGCGCACGCGCGACCGCATCGACACGACCCGCCGATTCCGGGTGCCTTCTACCGGTATCGTGCTTTTTGAAATCTTCGGTGAAAACGACGCCTGTCGTCATCCTCCCACCTCTTGACGCGATAGTAAAAAACGGTGCTTCAATTTATGCTGTGTAGTGCTTGAGCAACAATGCGGCGTTGGTTCCCCCGAATCCGAACGAGTTCGAAAGAGCGTATTCGAACGAAAGCTTCCGAGCCTCGTTGGGAACGTAGTCCAGATTACAGTCGGGGTCGGGATTCTCGTAGTTCATCGTCGGGGGCACGATTTGTTCTTTCAGTGCAAGCGCGGTAATCCCGGCTTCGAGCCCACCGGCACCTCCAAGGAGATGGCCCGTCATGGACTTCGTCGAGCTTACAGCTAACTGATCCGCGTGGTCGCCGAACACCGCGCGGATCGCCAGGGTCTCGGTGCGGTCGTTATAGGCGGTGGATGTGCCATGCGCATTGACATACCCGATCTCGGTCGGCGGGATTCCTGCATCGGCGATCGCGTTCTCCATGACGCGCCGCGCGCCATCCCCCGTCTCGGACGGAGTGGTCATGTGATAAGCGTCGGAGCTCATTCCATAACCCACGAGCTCCGCATAGATGTCCGCACCACGCGCCTCAGCACCTTCGAGCTCCTCGAGCACGAGGACCCCGGCACCTTCACCGACGACGAATCCGTCACGGTCACGGTCGAAGGGGCGCGAAGCCCGCTCCGGTTCATCGTTGCGGACCGAGAGTGCTTTCATGGCCGCAAAGCCCCCGATACCCATTGGCGTAATTGGGGCTTCCGACCCGCCAGCGATCATCGCGTCCGCATCGCCGCGCTGAATGATCTTCATCGCGTCGCCGATGGCATGGGTGCTCGCCGAACAGGCCGTCGCTGTCGCCAAGTTGGGCCCTTTGGCCCCGAAGCGGATCGAGACGTGGCCCGCCGCGAGATTGATGATGGTCGCGGGGATGAAGAAAGGCGAAATGCGACGTGGGCCGCCTTTCAAGAGGGCGGAGTGCTCTCGCTCGATGGTGCCGAAGCCGCCAATTCCGGACGCGATGAAAACACCCACCCGTGCGGCATTGTCTTCCGCTATCGCTAGCCCCGCATCTTCCATCGCAAAGTCGGAGGCCGCCAGCGCGTATTGGATGAAAGCGTCCATCTTCTTGACGTCTTTTTTGGGGATGAATCGAAGCGGATCGAAATCCTTCACCTCGCCGGCAATGCGCACGCTGAAATCGGACGCGTCGAAATGGGTAACCGGCCCGATCCCCGACTTGCCGGAAAGCAAACCATCCCAGGTCTCCTTCGTGCCGAGTCCGAGAGCTGAGACGAGCCCAACCCCCGTAATGACCACTCTACGACTCAAGAACCCCTCTACTTCCCGTGCTCGGTAATGTACGAGATCGCGTCTCTCACGCGGGTGATCTTCTCCGCGTCTTCGTCGGGAATCTCGACGCCGAACTCTTCCTCGAGCGCCATGACGAGCTCCATTTGATCGAGAGAATCAGCGCCGAGGTCGTCGACGAACGACGCGTCCTCCGTGACTTGATCCTCGGTGACGCCGAGCTGCTCGATGATGATGCCTTTCACTTTATCTGGAATCTTACTCATGGAATCCTCCTCACATGTATAAACCGCCATTGACTTGCAAAACTTGTCCTGTAACGTAGCTCGCACCTTCGGACGCAAGGTACAAGACCGCCGCGGCCACATCCGAAGGCTGGCCGATGCGCTTCATCGGGATCGCCTCATGGAGCGCCTCGGTCGCGCCTTGCGGAAGCTCCCGCGTCATGTCGGTGTCGATGTAACCAGGGGCAATCGCATTCACCGTCACGTTTCGAGAGGCCACCTCACGGGCAAGCGCCTTGGTAAAACCCAAAATCGCGGCCTTAGACGCCGCATAATTAACCTGTCCCGCATTCCCCGTCAGGCCGACAACAGAGCTCATATTGATGACACGCCCAGAGCGCTGGCGAATCATAGGCCGGAGAACCGCCTGGCTGCAATAGTAGAGCGCGTTGACGTTCGTCGTGAGGACCGCGTCCCACTCTTCCGGCTTCATCCGCATGAGCAAGTTGTCTCGCGTGATCCCCGCATTGTTGACGAGAATGTCGATCCGCTCATGCTCGTCGAAAACCGATTGGATCACGCGGATGACCGTCTCCCGGTCGGAAACATCCATCGCGAGGCCTTGGGCGCGAGAACCTAGCTCTTCGGCAGTCGCCCGTGCGCGCTCTTCGCTGCGCCCGGTAAGCACAACGCGCACACCGCGCTCGACCAAGGCAGCGGCAATCGCTCGTCCTATGCCGCGAGAGCCACCGGTAACGAGAGCGAGCTTTCCCTCCCACTCAGACAACGCTCGCCTCCGTCAATCGTTTCACGCCCTCGGACGAGCTCACCGTGAGCGTCTCTACATTCTTGACAATCTTTCTCACGAGCCCAGAAAGAACTTTTCTGGGCCCGACTTCCACGAATCGATCGACGCCCGCGGAAGCCATGGCTTCGATGATTGCTTCGAAGCGAACGGGGGAGACCACTTGTCGCACGAGCGCATCACGCGCCGCCGCCCCGGAGGTGATGGGCTCTGCATCGACGTTCGTAAACAGAGGCACCTCGAGATCTGAAAAAGCGGTGCTCTCTAAATCCTTGGCGAGCTCGACCGCGGCCGGCTTCATGAGCGTGCAATGAAAGGGCGCGCTCACCGCGAGCGGCAAAGCCCTGCGCGCACCACGCTCTTTGGCAAGCGCGCAAGCACGATCGACGGCCTCTCTGTGCCCCGCGATGACAACTTGCCGCCCACCGTTCAAATTGGCGGGCTCGACCACTTGCCCCTCCGCCGCGTCTCCACAAATGGCTTCGACGTCATCGACAGAGAGCCCAAGAATGGCCGCCATCGCTCCAACCCCGACGGGCACGACATCCTGCATATATCGCCCACGTTTTCTCACGAGCGTGACCGCGTCCGGCAGGGTCAAACCGCCCGCAGCCACAAGAGCCGAATATTCGCCGAGACTGTGCCCGGCCACATAATCCGGCTTGATGCCAGCGCCGCGCAAAACTTTCCAGAGGGCGATACTCGTCGTCAAGATCGCGGGCTGTGTATTTTCAGTGAGCTCGAGAGCCTCGTCCGGGCCGTCGAAACAGAGCTTCTTGATAGAAAACCCGAGTGCTCTATCGGCGGTCTCGAAAACTCGACGCGCGTCGTCATAGCTCTCGAATGCGTCTTTCCCCATCCCGGTCTCTTGCGAGCCTTGTCCGGGAAAGAGAAGCGCAACTTTACCTTCTCCACTCATCGAAGCATGCCTTCCTTGTTCCCGCGGGCCACCTCGATTCGACCGAGAGAAACGGGCAGGATGTGCCGGCGCTAGTGCCCAAGCCCGCCTCAGGCGGAGGGGCCTCGCGGTTCGAGCACTAGAGTTCTTTGACTTCCATCACTTGGGCACCTTTGTAGTACCCACAGTACGGACACACTCGGTGCGGATGTTTAGCTTGGTGGCAATGAGGGCACTCGGAGAGCGGCTTGTTTACAAGCGCGTCATGTGCACGGCGTTTGCCCCGCCGGCTCTTCGAATGTCTTCTCTTGGGATTTGCCATCTCAGAATAATCTCCTTTGACGTTCCTTGTCGGGCTTGGCGTCCGTGTCGGGCCGAGCTCACAGGTCGAGCAGGTCCTTCAATACCTTCCATCTCGGGTCCATATTGTCTCGAACACAACTGCAGCTCGCGACGTTACGATTGACCCCGCAGTGGGGGCACAAGCCTTTGCACTCAAGTTTGCAGAGTGGCTTCATCGGAATGGCGAGAACTATCTGCTCCCAAGCTACGTGCGACAGATCGATCTGGTCATCTCGATAGAAGCTCACCGAAAGCTCGTTTTGACCCAAGCCTCGGTCGTCCTCTCCTGCCCGAGCGACGTTATTGGATTGAGGCAAGAAAAGAAGGTCCAAATCCTCGCGAACCTCTGTCTCGAACAGAACGAGGCACCGATCACAAGCGAGCTCAAGATGATCCGCTACGATGCGACCCAACAGCCGAAACGCCCGAGCGTTACGATCCTCGGCAAGATCCTTCCTCGAGATATGGCCGATCACTCGAACGGGCGTCACTAGCCGAAACTCCTGCCTCTCGGCGCCATTTTCCGGGAGATTTATCGCGTTATCAATGGCGCGACCCTCCGCTGACACCTGCTGCAAATCGACTAACACATTGAGCCCCTTACGTTAAGCCGTGAATTATAGCACGCGAGCTTGCCGGGTCAATAGAGGTGAACAAAAAGGAAACAAAAACTGCAAATTAAGGGGTAAGGGCTACTCGTTTTGCTCGCCGACGCTATCGAGATTCATGTAGTTGCCGAATTGTCGGTTTCCACTGATTGTGGATATGGCATGCTTGAAAAGCAACTGGTCGACCCCGCCACTTTCAAAGATGATGGCAAAGCGATCGAAGTTCTTGATTCGGCCGGTCAGCTTGGCCCCGTTCACGAGATAAATGGTCAGGTTGATCTTCTCTCTCCGTACGTAGTTCAGGAAGCTGTCTTGTACGTTAGGGGGCTGTTTCTGCACGAATTATCTCCTCATTCTGCCCGGGCCAGCCGAGGCCGAGCTCCTGCCCAAGATATTGCAGCACCGCATCCTGGACGGAAGCATCGTCGCCGCTACCGCCAAACCATTCCACGCCCTCTTCTCGACGGAACCACGTCATCTGGCGTTTCGCATATTGCGTCGTCGCAAGAGTAATGGCCTTCAGTAAGCGATCCTCGTCGAGCCCGCCCGCGAGATAGTCGATCGTCTCGCGATAGCCGATGGCTTTGAACGCCGGAAGGTCCTCGCCGTGCTCACGACAAAGCGCACGCACTTCATCCGCGAAACCCGCCGCGAACATCTTTTCGACTCTGCTTCCGATTCTCTTTTCGAGCTCCTCGCGGCTCAGCTTCAGACCTACCAGTATAACTTGGAAGTCCGTTAGCGGGCTCCGACGTGCGCCCATGAGCTCGCTCATCGGCTGGCCGCTTTCTAACTGCACCTCGAGCGCTCGGATGATCCGGACGCCATCATTCGGATGGATCCGCTCTGCCGATGCACGATCCCAGCGCTCTAGAATGCGATGCAAAGGTTTCGTGCCGCGGCGCTCGGCAATCCTCGAGAGACGCTCGCGAATCTTCGGCGAGCGCCCGGGGCCTTCGAACAACCCCCGACGCAGCGCCCGCAAATATAGCCCCGTTCCGCCAACTACGACCGGGAGTTTCTTTCTTCTTGTAATGTCTTCGATCACCGGCACGGCTAGCTTGATGTAATCCGCCGCCGAAAACTCCTCGTCAGGCGGTACCTGGTCGACAAGATGATGAGCGATACCGCCTCGCTCCCCCGGCGGAACCTTTGCCGTACCGATGTCCAGCTGTTGGTAGATCTGAAGCGCGTCGCAACCGACGATTTCACCTTCGAGCTCACGCGCAATACGGATCCCGAGATTACTCTTGCCCGATCCGGTAGGCCCGACAACAGCGACCAAGCGCTTCATTGCAAGAGCCAGCGTGCGAAGAGCGTTACCAGGATGAAACAGCCCAGCACCACCGCTCCCACCAGCTGCGCCCGCGTGAGCTCCATGAAAGAGGAACTATCCAGCAGCCTCGTTCTGCATCTGGCGAAACAGCTGGATCAGCTGGCTCTCGTGGGAGGCGCCGAGCGTTCGCTTAATCGCAAGCAGCTCCGAGTACAACAGCTCGTTCAACGCCGAGATCAAGCTGTCGTGACGCTCTCCCTCCGGAACTCTTTCGAGGTTGCGCTCGAGCTGGGCGGGGTCGAGCGCTCCGTCTTGCCTCAAACGAACGCGCTCGAAAAGGGAGCCGGGACGCTCTTTGAGCTCTTTCAAGTACTTCTCGAGGATGATCTCCGCGATCGGGCCGACTTCTTCCGACATGTGTCGGAAGAGCCGCCGAAACATTTCGTTGTAGAGCTCGACGACGGAGCTGTAATCCCTTCCGCCATCGAGCGTTTGCTGCAAAGGCGCTGGCTTCGGCCCGCCCGTTTTCAATACTCCGACGGCGAGAAAAGAATGAAGCACCTTTCGGGTCTCCGCCTCCCCAATCTCGCTTTCCTCACATAATTCGGAAATGGCGCGCTTGCCGTCGACGAGATCGATGACATGGCGCTCGTGCGGGTCGAGCTCGAGCGGTGGCTCTTTGTTCTCTCGACGAACCACCGAATCCGTGGACACAAAATGCTCTCGAATGGCGCCGCTGCCGTCAGCGCGCCGGATGCCCTCCACTACGATTTTTTCGACGTCGAGGTCGAAAGTGATTTTCTCCTTCCGGGGTTGGTCGTCTTCGTCGAAATGAAAATACCCATCTTCCCAATTGAAGATGCTCCAGACGATTTCCTTCACTTGCTGTTCGATCGCCCACCAGAGATCTTTTGGCGACAAAACGCCGCTTTCGACGAGAGCTTTTCCGAGACGCTGTCCGCCCCGGATCATCTGCGATAAGCGCAGATATTCGTCCGCGGAAATCTTCCCGCCCCGCAGCAAAACTTCACCGAGCCTGTCCTGGGTAAGGCTCGAAGCCGCAAAGACGAGCTTGCCGTCGAGGAAGTAGATGGATTTCCGCACGCCGGCGTTCACGAGGGAGACGACACCGGTGCGCTTCGCGTCCTTCAGGATCGAAAGCACCGTCGGGAGCCCGACATCGGAAAGGCGGCCTCGCAACGTGCTACTCTCCGCGGCATTGTCGGCACTCAATACGTCAGACGCGCTCATAAGGAGTCAAAAAGACTACGTAAAACACATGCTAAGGGGCATGCGGACCCTTGTCAACATCCACGGACCCTGAGGGCCCGGACGTTCGGGCGATGCGTGTGCCGGGATAGTAGTGGCTCAGGATCTCCCGGTAGCTGTACCCGGCCGACGCCATGCCGTAAGCCCCCACTTGGCACATCCCGACGCCATGCCCCCACCCGCGACCCGTGAAGACCCAGCTCTCGGCGCCGCTTGCTTTCGAACGTTGCGCGTCGAGAAAAAACAAGTTCTCGCGAATGCCCAAGCTTCGCCGGACCGCAAGCCCTTTGACGACCACCGAGCCTGCAGTCCCGATAATCTCGAGCTCGATGATACGGCCCGAACGCCCGTAGCGCTTCGGGCGCAGCTCCTGAATCGTTCCGACTCGGTGGCGCAGGTTCACGTCGCGTGAAAGATCTTCGTTCGTTTTTCGAACCACCCAGTGAGAGAAGCGCGAGCTCCGGTCGAAGCTTGCCCCGTCCGACTGCAAAACGAGCACGTCGATGCCACCATCGCCCAAGTGAAACAAGACTTGGTCGCCGGGGAGCAGGAAGACACGTTCCATGTAGTACACCGTCTCGCCCGAGCGACGGTACAAATAGCGCGTGGGGGCGAGGCCAGTCGCGACAACGTTGTCCTCGTCGCCGAGCTCATTATCGGTGAGATGAATGCGGGTGCCGTCGATGCTCTTGATCGTCCCGCGGCGAAGGGGCGTCTCTCCGATCTGACTGACGAGCCGATAAAGCGTTCCTGAGATCTCGGCATGCGAGAGCGGGTTTCCCCGCACAATGCCCTCTGCACCTGGACGGATGAGTTCGCGCTGTATGGCGTAAGCTAAATGGCGACGTTCGGAATTAGAGAGGCCGGCATCGGTAACGATTCGCGACGCGTCTAACTCCGAGACCAAGAAAGGTAGACGCCGCTCCCAACATAACCCCTCAGCGAGAAGACCCGAAAGCGTGACCACGTCGACAGGACCTGCTGCGGGGGCTTTGAAGCACGGCGTCTGCCCGATATAAGCGATCGCGCGCTCGACCCATGGGCGCACCCTGGACACCGTCAAGAGCCCCTCGCTCTCTGCCGGGGCGATACCTAAACGCTCGAGCGTGGCGGCTTCGAGGGATAGCGGTCGGGGATTGGACGCCGTCATGACAGCGAGGCGCGATTCGAGAAAGCAAGCGCGACTCACGAGATAAGGTTCCGGGTTTCCGAACACGTTCTCCGCGTTCTCGGTCCGACCGCCACAGGTCGACGTGTAGAGCGCATCGACGAGCGCACCGTTATAGGTCAAGACCTCTCCCACGGTCTCGAGAACAGCCTCGTTCGCCATCGGTTGTTCTGCTGAAACGCCGCGATAGACTTGACAGGCGGGCGTCGCGCAGATGTCGTAGCCTTCGGCGTCGAATTGCCCCCGCCGTTTCAGAACGTAGGTACGGGCGGCAAGGGCTTGAGCTTTGATGGCTTCTTTTTCCGGAAAGACCGCAGGCGAGAGCTCTGCGGGCACGACCCCTTTGAGATAGTCCTCCAGGTTCACGACGTTCACAACCGTGAAGAGATTCGAGGCATTCACGAAAATTTCCAGATAGCCGCGATACGGACGGCCGTCGACTTCGATGAAAGCGCTCGTGGAGGCCGGCACGGCGTAAAGCGTGAGCGCGCTCGTCTCGATCGCGGGCTGTCCTGAAGGCCGCAACACGAGCGCTCGAGGACGTGCGACACTGGACGGCTCACGGGCGACAGCGACCCCTTCAAAGCCGAGCGCTATGAGCTCAGCGGCGCGGGCACGCGCTCCACTCTCGGTGGTGAACGCGCCCGCGCGCACCGCGAAACGCCCGCTTCCCGGCTCGCGCCTCAAGACGATCTCGTCATCTAGCTCTTCGCGTGTGCTCGACTGTAGCGACGACGCAAGCGCCTGGGTCGGGAACGAGCCGAGCTGCAGCCGAAACACCGCTCCTTCGAGGACGCTCGAGCGCGCGGGCTCGATGAGTACATCTTGCGTCTCCAGGAGCCGTCCGGAGCCACCGACGCGGAAAGGACGAGAAGATGTGAGCCTCAAGGCCTCGGTGCGGACCGAGAGGCCGACGCGGATTCTCGGCGCGGGCGCGAACCGGTCCATCTCCGAGGGCGTAATCGATGCCGCCTTCGGAGGAGGCGGCAACGTGCGCACAAAGTCCGGAGCGGGAGCCGGAGGTGATGCCGCTGATGGACGCCCGGCCAGTGGAGGCGGCGGAACGTCTGGAGCGCGGCGGACGCCCTTTCCCCCACAGGCCAAAGCCACCGCGATCAGGAAAAAGGGTATGCGCTTAGCCAAAGATGTCGTAGGGGCGCTCGTTGTACCAGAAGACGAGGACGATCTCGAAGGTATCGTCTGGGTAGTCGGCGGGAAGCGGCAACAAGTCGGCCGATTGAATCGCGCCGACAGCGATATTGTCGAAACCATTGATTCCTGACCCTTGGAGCATCTCGTAAGCGATGACCGTCCCGTCCCGAGCGACCTTGAAGCGCACCGCGACATGCCCTACGGAAAACATCGCCACGTAGGGCATGCCGGCTCTCCAGATTCGGCCGACATCGGCCAACATGCGTCGGATCCAGGGCACGAAATACGCGCCCTTGTCGTTGTAGTACATCGTGTTGCCGGTGTTGACAACGAGTCCGCCTTCGAGATTGTGAAACTGTGCACCCAAGAGAAAGCGTCGGATGTCCGTGAGCTCCCCGTTCTCGCCACCTTCCCCGACTGGATTTCGCGTCCGCGCCGGCCGCGCCGGGCGCATCTGCCGTCGCCTTCGGGCTTCTGCTTCCGCTTGCTGTCGAGCTTGCTCGATGAGATCCGGTGTATGGAAAAGAAAGTCGCCGAGCGCTTCACCGCCATCCGCGACTTCGGATCCTAGCTCTTCCTCGCGCAATCCCTCACTGTCTAGCTCGTCATCGCCGGACTCGGCGAGCTCCGCCACGTCTTTCGGCGCCTCCTCTTCGGGAGTGCCTTCCTTCCCAGGATCCTTGACCTCTTCTTTCGTGTAGAACTCGTCCGTATTGCCGGCGGAGAACGGCAAGTCGTTCATGATCTCGGGGCGCGTTTCCGGCGTGAGCATGGCTTTCGGGATCACAAGGCGATTATCCGCGACTTGCGGGGGCGGCTCTGGCACGGGCTGCGCCTCGGGGACCGCCGGAGGCGGCGCGACCGCGACCGGAGGTGCTTGCTGTTCAGGCTGAGGCTTTTCCAGGAAGAGCACGAGAGGCGCCCTTTTCTCCCTCTCGACGACCCTATCATTATCATTCCGGTCGAGCGGCAAGTCGAAGAACTCGCTCAAGTTGGGCTCGAGCAGCATAAACAGGAGCAGCACGACGTGCAAGAGCGCGGAGACGCCGAAACCGGAGCGCGAATCGCTCGCGAGCGGGTCCCGGTGCTCGCCACCGTGCTCGAGAAACTCCGCGGCGTCGTTAGGGTTCTCGAGCCATTGCGAGAAAAAGAAGTCCTCGGAGCGCTCCTGGGAGATGAGGCTCTCGAAGCCGCTCGAGGTCTGGCGGAATGGATGGGGCTCGGGCGACGTGTGCCGCTTGGGACGAAAGGGCTGGCCCCGGCGCGTCATTCCCCGCCTCATTCCAGATCCTCGTTGCACGCGCACTCCCGATTGCCAAACGGCCAACTGATTGAAGGGAAAAGACCTACCGGATTATAACCATGGTCGATCCCTTGAGCAAGAAGAGCGATCCAATCTTTACATCCTTAACGATTTGAGCCCTCCATCGCCGTCACGATGCGCAAGGCCAGCTCCAATGCACGTGTGCCGTCTTCCCCGGTCACTAGTGGAGCGCGACCCTCCGCCACCGATTCGAGAAAGTCCTGGAGCTCTCTTTTCAACGGCTCCTCGTGGACGAGGCTCAGCTCTTCCCTCTCGATGTTCGGCCGCTGGCCTTCGCCGGGCAGGATGCGGTAGCGGATGGCCTCTTGATTTTGATAGTCGAGAGAAACGTAGCAATCGCGCGCGAAAACCCGCAGCTTTCGCACCTTTTCTTGCGAGACCCGGCTCGCGGTGATGTTGGCGACCGCCCCGCCTTCGAAGCGAAGACGCGCATTGGCGATGTCCACCCGCGGGGTCAGCACCGGGACGCCGACGGCTTCGAGCGATGCGACTTCCCTCCCAACGAGCGTCATGACGACGTCGAGATCATGGATCATCAAGTCCAGTACGACGTCGATGTCGAGGCTGCGGGGGCTGAAGGAAGCGAGACGATGGACCTCTATGAAGCGCGGATCCTTCCGCTGGCTCAACAAGGCCTCGACCGCGGGATTGTGACGCTCGGTGTGCCCCACGGCGAACCGCAGTCCTTTCGCTGCAGCCGTTTTCGTCATGCGCTCCGCCTGCTCTCGGCTCGAGGCAATCGGTTTTTCGACGAGCACGTGGACCCCGGCTTCGAGAAGCTCGAGGACCGCCGCCTCGTGATCGACCGTCGGGACCGCCACGCTCGCAGCTCGAACGTCCTTCACGAGCTCCCGGAAGTGGGCGACACCGCGACCCCCGTAAGTGGCCGCGACCCCGCGAGCGCGCTCGAGGTCCGTATCGACGACACCCACGAGCTCCGCGCCGTCGAGCTCGGAAAAAACACGCGCGTGACGAGAGCCGAGCTGCCCGACCCCAACCACGGCCACTTTGAGCCGCTCGGTCAACGGCTAGATCCCCACCACGGTGATCCCACGCTCGTCGGCGTTTCTCAGAAGTACTTCGCGCTCGAGAAGAAGCACGCGCCCAATCTCGAGCCCGAGCGCGGTCGCGCCGGCAGCAACCATCGAGTCGATCGTTGTCGGTCCGATAACGGGGACGTCGAAGCGCATATCCTGGCGGGGCCGCGCCACCTTGACCACCGTGAGCGGTCCGTCGACAACGTCACCCGCACGGCGTATCGCAGCATCGGTGCCTTCCATGGCTTCCACCGCCACTACAGACTTGGCTTTGACGATGACGATTTGGCCAATGTCGAGTCCCGCGAGGCCCCGCGCCATCTTCACCCCGAAGTCGAAATCCGCGCGCTCACGCTTGTCCGGGCCGCGCTTCGTCATCGGCCCCTCTTTCGTCAGATGAGAACGCAGGAGCAGCGTCGAATCGACCAGCTCGACCCCTTCCTCTCCGAGCACGTCCGCAAGGGTGCTCAACATCTCGTCGGTGCCTCGAGACGAGAGCCTCGCGAGGACTTTGAGCGTGAGGCGATCCGGTCGCAGGATCTGAAAGGCGCTGATATGGCGCACGCGCCCCGCCATGATCGCTCGAGATATGCCCGCATCGCGAAAAATCCGCACACATTTAGAGAGCTGGCCGATGCCGATCGTATGAAATTGTCCGGAGGCTTTCTGTGCGAGCGCGGGATCCGCCTCGCCTTTTATCGCCAGGGTCACAACTTCGATCCCACGGCGCGCCGCTTCATCGAGCACCATGAAGGGAAACACCCCTTCGCCAGCAATCAAGCCAACGGTCGAGGGAAGTGAGCTCGGCTCGGACACGCACCCCTCAGTCGGCGTCCGAGTCCTCACGGCCGCGCTTGACGATGACGCCTCGCTCGGAGCCGCGCACGAAATCGATGATCACGCGCAGATCGGGGTTCATTCCGTCAGGCCTGTCATTCACGTCGAGCTCTTCGAGCTTGTCGAGCGCCTGAGAGACGTTGAGGCTCGATTGCTGGAGCGTACGGAAGGCGGAGCGAATCTTTTCGATACGGTCGCGGCCGAATTCCCGTCGCTCGAGACCGACCGTATTGACCCCGTAGAGGCGCGCGCGATTGCCGACAGTCTTCGAGAACGGCAGGATATCTTTGGTGATGACGGTATAGCCTCCGACGAAAGCGAAGGTGCCCACCCGGCAGAACTGATGGACGCCGGAAAAAGCGCTCACCGTTGCGTGATCATCCACGTTCACGTGACCGCCGAGGGTAGCCGCATTGCCGAAGATGGCGCCGCTGCCGATTTGGCAATCATGCGCCACATGGGTATAAGCCATGAACAAATTCTTGTCGCCGATGACCGTGCGGCTGCCACCGAGCGCAGTACCGCGATGGATCGTGACGAACTCGCGAAAAACGTTCTCGTTGCCAATCTCGAGCGTCGAGACTTCACCGTCGAACTTCAGGTCCTGAGGCTCGAGGCCAATCGAGGCGAACGGAAAAACGCGACACCGCTCGCCCATCTTCGTGTAACCGTCAATGACCACATTCGAGTCGATGACGGTGTCTCGCTCGATCTCGACGTGCTCGCCAATGACAGTGTAAGGCCCGACGCGAACGCCCTCGGCGAGCCGTGCTCTCTCGTGCACGACGGCCGTAGGGTGACAGTCCACGGCAGCCGTGCTCACCCCGCGTCCACTCCCGTCAGCATCAGCTCGGCTTCGGCCGCAAGCTGTCCTTCGACTTCGACGTGAGCCACGAGCTTTCGGAAATTGCCGCGCACTTTCGCGACCGTCACATGGATCTCGAGCCGGTCCCCGGGAACCACCGGCCGTCGGAACTTGGCGCGATCGATACTCACGAGATAGAACGCTTTTCCCGCGGCGCTTCCGCCTTCCGGCAGGACCATCAACCCCCCCGCCTGCGCCATGGCCTCGAGGATCAGTACCCCCGGCATGACGGGCAAGTTCGGGAAGTGCCCCGCAAAGAACTCTTCGTTGATGGTAACGTTCTTCCGGGCGTGGATACGCTCGTCAGGGACGAGCTCCACGACCCTATCCAGCATCAGGAGCGGATAGCGATGCGGTAGCCGCTCCATGATCCACTGGATGTCCATCTCGGGCATCAGGGATTCGTTGTCGGGATTCGTTGTCAAGTTTTACTGTTGATTTGCCGGCGGCGGAGTACCTTCCTCGCCAGGCGTGTCTGCCGTCTCGTCGAGTTTCTTGACGATCAACGGGCTGATGTCGAGCGTTGGATCCAAGACAAACGTGAGACCCGGCGTAGCGCGGAAGATGAGGCCGATTCCATGTTCTTGTGCAACTTGCTCGACGACCGGCGCCACTTTTTCCTGGAACTTTGCTTCGCCATCCTGCCGCTTGGCTTCGAAATCTGCCTGAGCATCCTCGACCCATCGCTGGGCGTCGGTGCGCTTGCGATCGATGTCCCGCTGGAGCCGAATCTTGGCGTCTTGCGACAAAATCTCGGAGTTCAGCTTTGTTTGCAGGTCGACGATCTCCTGCTGCAGCCGCTGGGTCTCCGCCGCGATCTTCTCGTTCTCACCTCGGAGCGAGTCGAAAAGCGCCCTGCCCGCGACAGACTCCGCCGCGATACGGTCGATGTCGATGATGGCGATCTTGGTCGCGCCCGACGGGCCCTGAATCACCCCCCCAGAAGCCTCCTCCTGCGCAAAGGCGTTCGCATACGCCATCGCAAGGAAGACCACCACTAAGGTGGCAATGCTTGCTACTCTCCATAAATTCATGATTGCAACTACTCCTTTACTTCTTGTTGGGATTCAAGCTCCTCCGAAGTTCTAGAACGTCGTTCCGATACCGAACCGAAAAGCCGTGGCCGGCTGAAAAGCATCGCGATGTGGATTATAAGCCCAAATCAGACGGAACGGTACATTCAGGACCGGCACGAAGAAGCGCATTTCCGCCCCTGTCGACGTCCTCAAATCTTTGAACATGGAAAAATTCCACGACGTGTTCTCGGCATAGGCCTGGCCGGCATCGAAAAACAGAACCATTCGCAGCGGACCAGCGAGCGGGATGTAATATTCTATGTTCAACAAGATCAACTTGTTGCCGCCGATAAAGCGACCAAGAGGGTCGCGAGGGCCAATCGTGCGAATGTCGTAGCCGCGAATCTGATTCTCACCCCCGAGGAAGAAGCGCTCGAAGAACGGAATACCGGTTTGCTGGACGTCGAGAATGAGGTCTCCGGCCGCCTCGTCGAGCTCCCCTTGGACCACGCGACCTTCGGCTGTGCCTTTGAGCCAGGAAACCATCGCGCGAAAGCCGAAATTGGTGGTACGGGTAACCGGCAGGTACCAGATGCCTTCGAAAGTCGGCTTGTAATAGTTGACCGTACCCCCGAATACCCCGCCGGCAACGGCGAAGCTCGCCGTATAACGCTTGCCCCGGAACGGAAAGAGCGGGTTGTCGGTCGTGTTGTGGATGAAAGAGGGCGTCACCCTGCTCGAGATGAAGTCGCCTTGGATGCCAAGAAAACGTGGGTCGAGAAAGGCCGAGTTAAAGAACAAATCGTTGATGGTGAGGACGAGGTCCGGATCGGGCTCCGAGGTTATGATCACCGAATAGTTGTAGTTCAAGAACAGGCGCGAGAAGCGCTTGATCGGGATACCAAAGACGAGCCCGGCGCCCGTGTCTTCACGTGTGAATTGCGGAAGACGCAGCGTCCGCTTGAAGACGTCGAAGCCGAGCGTTATCGGCTTGTCCAAGAAGTAGGGGTCGGTGATAGCGATCCGAAAATTCCGGGTGCGGCTTCCCGTTTGGAGCGAGAAGGAGGCGGTCTCTCCACGGCCAAGAAAGTTCGTCGTCGAAAAAGAGAGATTGATGAACGCACCTTCGAGCCCCGATACACCGCCGCCGAAAGTAAACTGGTTGCGATTCTGCTCGGCGAGCCTGAGGGTGATGTCGAGCTTGTTCTCCTCGCCCTCCACCGGCACGATTTCGGGCTCTTCGATGGGCTGAAAATAACCGAGCTGGTTGATGCGCTGAATCGACAGCTTGAGCAGCTCCATATTCATCACGTCCTGCTCGTTCAGCCACATCTCCCGTCGGATGACCTTGTCGCGCGTCGTCGTATTGCCTTTGAAGTCGATCTGATTGACGAAATATTGCTGGTCTTCGTTGAGGTTGATCGTCACGTCAACGAGGTCCGTGTCCGGAACGGGCTTCTTGATGGGGAAGCCGGTGAACTGGATGTAGCCGCGAGCGCCGTAGAGCTCACGCAGCTTCTCTAGCCCTTTGGTAATTTTGGATTCGTCGTAAACCTCTCCGGGTATCAGCTTGAAGTAGCTCTTGATGAACTCCTCGGGCATGAGCTCGGAGCCCTCGATGGACACCTTCCCAACCCGATATTGCTTCCCTTCGACTACAGGAATGGTCAGGCTCAACCAGCGGCGCGGTTTCTTCCAAAAGAGAAATCGAGAGGTCCCGTCCTCGTACTCCATCTTGGGTGGCCCGAACGAGACGTCCACGAAGCCGCTATTGAGATAGACTTCCCGCACGCGCTCGATATCAGCGGCGTATGTTTCTTCCGTATAGGTGCTGCCACCCATTAGAGCACCCAGCGCGTGGCTCTCTTTGGTCTTCTTCATCCCCCAGCGAAGCCGCCAGTCGTCGAAATACTCGGCGCCATCGAAGTGGATTTGCTTGATCCGAATCTTTTGCTCGTCTTTGATGTCGAAAACGATTTTGACGCCGCCTTCCTCGAGCACGTCGATACGGCTCGACACCGAGCCATCGGTCCTACCTTTATCGACGAGCATCTCCCGGATGATGTTCTCCGCTTTGACGACTCTGGCCGGATCGTAGAAATCCTCGATCTCGATAGCGGCTTCTTCCTCCTGGAGCTTTTCTATAATGTCGTTCGCGCTGATCTCTTTTGAGCCGACGAAGTCGAGAGCTTGGACCCGAGGACGCTCGGCGACGATATAAGTGACGATTTTGCCGCGTTCGCCATCCGTCACTTCGAGAGTCAAATCGTCGAGAAAGCCCGTCCCCCACAAACGGCGGAAATCGTCGAGAGCGTGGTCACGGTCATACGGGTCGCCAACTTTCTGTGTCAAGTGAAACTGATAGGTCTCGGAGTCGACAATACTATTGCCCTTAATCTCGACCCGCTCGATATTGTTCTCCTGAGCGAAGACAAGGGGCGGAAGCAGTATCGACAAGAGAACGCTGAGGAAACGCCAGTTGGGCATCGCTGATTCCCTTATTCCAAATTGTCAGACCGAAAGCGGCTCTTCCACCGCTTCCGTCTGTCTTAAACCGAGCTCGTCTCCGTCCGCAAAAATCTCTACAGGTTGGCCGGGTTTGATGGTGCCACGAATGAATGCCTCCGAGAGCGGGTCCTCGACGTATTTCTGCAGCGCTCGCCTCAAGGGGCGCGCGCCGTAGGAACGGTCCTGGCAGGTGCTCTCGATGATCCAGTTCACCGCGTCGTCGGTGAGTACGATTTGAAGCTTCTTGTCTTTCAAGACATCGTTCATCTGCTCGACGAGCAGAAGGACGATCTTCCTCAAATCTTCGTCGGTCAGAGCATCGAAGACGATAATCTCGTCGATGCGGTTGATGAATTCCGGGTTGAAGGTTTTCTTGACCTCGCCCATCACCATGTCATGGATCCGAACGGCAGCCGTTGAAGCATCGTTCGACTGGAAGCCGACGCGCCCTTTCTTCTCGAGGTAACGCGCGCCGATATTGGACGTCATAATGATGATGGAGTTCTTGAAGTCGATGGTGTTGCCGAGCCCGTCCGTCAGCTGACCATCCTCGAACACCTGCAGCAGGATGTTGAATACGTCCGGGTGGGCCTTCTCGACTTCGTCCAAGAGGATGACGCAATAGGGGTTGCGCTTCACTTTCTCGGTTAGCTGGCCGCCTTCCTCGTGACCTACATATCCCGGGGGCGAGCCGATCAGTTTCGACACCGAGTGCTTTTCCATGTACTCGCTCATGTCGAAACGAATGAGCGCCTTTTGGGTTCCGAAGAGAAATTCGGCAAGCGAGCGAGCCACCTCGGTTTTTCCCACGCCGGTTGGACCGAGAAAAATAAACGAGCCCACAGGACGGTTGGGGTTCTTGAGCCCGGCGCGCGATCGACGGATGGCGCGCGAGAGCCCGGAGACCGCCTGTGCCTGGCTCACGATTCGCTTGTGGAGCTCTTCCTCCATACGGAGCAGCTTCTCGGTCTCCTCTTCCTTGATCGAAGCGAGCGGGATCCCCGTCCAGCGCGAGACGACCTCGTCGATGTCCCGGCGCTCGACGAGGGGCCGTTCGAAGTTCTTGAGCTCCCAGCGCTCGCGGATGAACTGCAAGTTCTCACGCTGGGCCATCTCTTCGTCGCGATAGACCGCGGCGCGCTCGAAATCCTTGTTCTCAATCGCGCTGTCCATGTGCTCCGCATTGACGCGAATCTGTTTTCTGAGCTCGGCGAACTCCGTCGAGAACGTCGACTCGCGCAGCTTGACTCGAGAGCCTGCCTCGTCGAGCAGATCTATGGACTTGTCTGGAAGAAACCGGTCGGTGATGTAGCGGTGGGATTGATAGACGGCTGATTCTATCGCTTCATCCGTGTAGCTCACGTGATGGAACGCGCCGTAGCGCTCTTTGATGCCCTGAAGAATCTCGATCGTCTCTTTCTCGCTCGGGCTCGAGACCTTCACGGCTTGAAAACGCCTCTCCAAACTGCGATCGCGCTCGATATATTTGCGGTACTCGCCCGGAGTAGTGGCGCCAATGCACTGGATCTCGCCGCGAGAGAGCGCGGGTTTCAAGATGTTCGCCGCGTCGAGTGAGCCTTCCGCGGAGCCGGCGCCGACGAGCGTGTGAAGCTCGTCGATAAATATGATGACGTTCGGGTTCTCGGAGAGCTCCTTCATGATCGTCTTGAGCCGCTCTTCGAATTGACCGCGATATTTCGTGCCCGCTACGATGAGAGAGATATCGAGCGCCAAAATACGCTTATCCGCGAGGAAGAGCGGCACGTCGCCGTGCACGATCTTGTTCGCGAGGCCTTCGACGATGGCGGTTTTCCCGACACCGGGCTCGCCAATCAGAACCGGGTTGTTCTTGGTGCGACGGCAGAGCACCTGGATCGCGCGATCGAGCTCCGATTCCCGCCCGATAAGAGGATCGAGCTGTCCGCGGCTCGCGGACTCCGTCAAGTCGCGGCTGAACTCCGTGAGCAGCGGTGTCTCTTTGGCCTTGGACATCGTCGCTTTTTGATTGAGCTCTTGAACGATGTCCTCGCGCACGGCGTTGATCCGTAGCCCGCGCTCGTGAAGGATGCTCGCGGCGACCGACTTCTCCTCGCGCAAAATGCCGAGCAAAATGTGCTCCGTGCCTATGTAGTTATGCACGAGCCTCTCGGCTTCTTCCGCGGCGTAGGTCAAGACCCGTTTGGACTCCGCGGAAAGCGGAATCTCGACCGACGTCGAGACTTGATCCCGGATCACGATCCGGCCCTCGATCTCTTTCCGGATGCTCTCCATCGAGAGATGGGACTTCGCAAAGATACGACTCGTGAGCCCCTTACCTTCACGGATGAGCCCGAGCAGGAGATGCTCGGTCTCGATGGAATTACTACCTAATTGTGCGGCTTCGTAGCGAGCGAAGAAGATGACCCGCTTCGCTCGTTCGGTGTATCGCTCGAACATTTCCTCCACCCAACGTGGTGTTTCGTCATTATATCACACGCGTATAAATCGTTGCGACAGTTGAGGTTCAAGCATTCAGATGCGCGCAGCACCTTTTGGAGCATAGCACTTTCAGAGCATCGCCACCAGTGTACGATAACTATTCATATACGCAACCTACCTTCTTCCATATAGAACGTCCGGTCGCACACCAAAGCCACATCTCGAGAGTGTGTAACGATAACGGAGGTGAGGTCGCGCTCTTCATGGAGATGGCGAAATACGGACACGAGCTCTTCGCTATTGGCCGTGTCGAGGTTGCCTGTGGGCTCGTCGGCAAGCACGAGGGTCGGCTCCGTAACGAGAGCCCGGGCCACCGCCACCCTTTGCTGCTCCCCGCCCGAAAGCTGAGACGGCAGGTGCGAGCCACGCTCCGAGAGGCCTAAATCCGCGAGGAGCTTCTCGGCGCGCCGCAAAGCCTCCGCCCGCTCCATCCGGCCGATCATGAGCGGCATAGCGACGTTTTCCGCGGCCGTGAATTCCGGCAACAAGTAATGGAACTGAAAGACAAAGCCGATGGTCTCGTTGCGCAGCCGCGTGCGTGCGTGCTCGCTGAGCTCGAAGAGCGCCTTGCCGCCAAGATGCACCGTTCCCGAGTCAGGAACGTCGAGGCTGCCGAGCACGTGCATGAGCGTGCTCTTGCCGACTCCAGAGGCTCCGACAATCGCAACCATCTCCCCTTTCTCGATAGAGAGATCGCAACCGCGCAGTACTTCCACACGCCTGCCATTCGACGCGTAGGCCTTGGTGAGCTTATGTGCTTCTAAAAACATGGTTTCGCTTCACGGAAAAATCACTCGAACCTCAACGCCTCGGTAATAACCAATTGGGCAGCCCTGCGCGCGGGATAGAGCGTCGCCGCAAAGCAAATCAGGGGGGCCGCGATCACGACCAGGAGGAAATCCCAAGGGAGCAGCTTGAACGGCACCCAGGCCACCTGGTAGACGTCCTCTGGAATCGCGATCAAGCGATAGTGATCGAGTACCCAGGAGATCGAAACACCTAGAAACGCTCCCACGGCCGTGCCCGCCACGCCGATGATGGCTCCCTGCAACATGAAGATGCGCATGATGCTCTTGGCACTCGCCCCCATCGATCGCAGGATGGCGATGTCTCGTGTCTTGTTCATGACGATCATGATCTGGCTCGCGACGATATTGAGCGCCGCCACGCCCACGATGAAGCTGATGAAGATCGTCGTCACCACCTTCTCGATCCAGAAGGCGGAAAAAAGACTTCGGTTCGTCTCTTTCCAGTTCATCGAGCCGTAGTCGCTGCCAATCGCTTTCATGACCTCGATCTCGATGCGCTCGACGTCGAAGATATCGAAAACTTTCGTCTCGACATACATCGCTTCGTCCCCGACACCGAGAAGCCGCTGCGCGTCGGGGAGATGTAGAAGCGCCCACGAATTGTCGAAGTTATAAAGCCCGAGCGCGAAGATACCCACGACGCGAAAGCTTCGCGTGCGCGGCAGCATGCCGAACGGCGTCAAATGTCCTTCGGGCGACGTGACTTTCACGACGTCCCCGATGAAGACACCGAGCGTCATCGCCAGCTCTTCCCCGACGATGACAGGCGGCAGCTCGCGTCTGAGCTCCTCACCGGAAACATTTCCGACATTTCCGACATTTCCGTCAGGCTTTTCGGGCTCCGAGAGGCGCATCAATTCGCCCACCATCATTTTCTGCGCGAACTCGGTGACGTTGGCTTCGAGCTCCGGCTCGATACCCTTGAGCGTCACGAGCCCGGAGCCAGTGGCGCTCGAGACGAGGGCCTTGCCGTACAAGACGGGGGCGGCCCCCTCGATGCCGTCGATACCGCCGAGCTTTGCGATGACGTCTCGATAATCCCCGAAGGGTTCCCCGCCTCCTTTATAGATACTCAGATGGGAGGAGGCCCCTAGGATGCGTGAGCGCAGCTCGCCTTGCATCCCCGTCAAGATCGCGAGTGCCACGAGGAGGATCATGACGCCCACAACCACGCCGAGAGTGGAGATGGTGGAGATCACCGAAATGAAGAGCTGACGGCGTGCCGCGAAGAGATAGCGCAGCGCGATCCGGAGCTCGAAAGGCACGGGATTGTTTACTCCTCGCTCGCCTGCGCGTCCGCCGCGGCGTCGTGCCCGCCCTCGGGCCTCAGCTGCGGGAACAAGATGACGTCGCGGATCGATCGCGAGTTTGTGAACAGCATGACGAGCCGATCGATACCGAGTCCCTCGCCTCCGGTCGGCGGAAGGCCGTGCATCAAAGCCCGCACATAATCCTCGTCCATATCGTGGGCTTCCGCGTCCCCGCGGGCGCGCTCTTCGAGCTGCGCCTCGAACCGGGCTTTCTGATCGTCGGGATCGTTGAGCTCGCTGAAGCCGTTCGCGACCTCCATTCCCGCGATAAACAGCTCGAACCGCTCGACGAATAAAGGATCGTCGAGCTTCTTCTTGGAGAAAGGTGAAACGTCTACCGGATAGTCCGTCACAAAAGTCGGCTGTACCAGTGACGCCTCGACGAGATGATCGAAGAGCTGGCTCAAGAGCTTTCCCCAAGGGGCGCCCTCGTCGAGGCTGAGCTCGAGCTTGCGGCCGAGCTCGAGGAGCGCGTCGCGCTCACGCAACGCATCGGGTACGATTTCGAGGTCGCGCTGGCGGAGCGCTTCGACGACGCCGTCGAGCATAGTGAGACGCCGGTAGGGCGGCGTCAGATCGATCTCGACCTCTCCGTAGCGAAGCGGCTTTCCGTTATTGACTTTGTTCTGGAGCTCGTCCAGAAGCTCCTCCGTCAACATCATCATGCTCTCGACATCACTATAGGCTTCATAGAACTCGAGCATGGTGAACTCGGGATTGTGGCGTGTCGATATCCCCTCATTGCGGAAATTGCGATTTATCTCGTAGACCTTTTCGAGCCCGCCTACGGTCAGCCGCTTGAGATAGAGCTCGGGTGCGATACGCAGATAGAGATCGATCCCGAGCGTGTTGTGAAACGTTTTGAAAGGACGCGCGGTAGCACCCCCGGCGATGGGCTGCAGCATCGGGGTCTCGACTTCGATATATCCGTGCGCGTCGAAGAAATTTCGAATCCCGGATACAACGCGGCTGCGCGTGATGAAAACGGCGCGAGAATCCGCATTCGCAATGAGGTCCAAATAGCGTTGGCGGTAGCGCGTCTCCACGTCGGCGAGGCCATGCCATTTTTCGGGAAGCGGCTTCAGAGCTTTGGCGAGAAAGGTGAGTTTTTCGACTTTGACCGTGAGCTCGTCCGTTTTCGTGCGAAACAAAGGTCCCTCGACACCGATGAAATCTCCAATGTCGAGCTTCTTGTAGATGGCGAAACCTAGATCCTCGACCGTGTCCTTGCGCACGTAGACTTGGAGCATGCCCGCGCCGTCGCTCAATCGCAAAAATCCTGCTTTCCCGAACTTGTTCACCGCCCTGATGCGCCCGGCCGTTCGAACCCGCACCGGATGACTCTCGAGCTCCTCGCTGGTCTTCGTATCGAATGTGGCGAACGCGTCCGAGACCGTGTGCGTTCGGTCGAAGCGTGTCGGATAGATGTTCACCCCGAGCTCTTTGAGCTCCTCTCTTTTTTTGCGCCTCTCACCTTCGATGCGTTCTTCGATACCCACTATTTGCTCTCCGATGTCGCTTCGATAGTGGCACAAACGGCGTCAAGCACGCCGTTCACAAAACTGACCGCATCGGGCGCGGAGAAGCGTTTCGCGATCTCGAGCGCCTCGTTGATGATGACCCGCTTGGGTGTCTCGGTATCGAGAAACTCGTAGACCGCGACCCTCAAAATGTTGCGATCCACGGCCGCCATCCGCGAAAGCCTCCAGCTGTCGGACTGTGCGGAGATGAGCGCGTCGATCTCTTCTACGCGGCGGATCGTTCCTTCCGCGAGCAAGCGCCCGAAGTCTCGCGCCTCTTTGCTCGGATTTCGGATCACGCCAATCGACCAGACGACCTCGCCGAAGGGCGCACGGGTAACATCCCATTGGTAAAGCATTTGAAGTGCGAGCTCACGCCCTTTCCTGCGCACCCCCATGCTCAGCCTCTGATTTCCAACGCAGTCATTCGTGTTCCAGTTTCTCGAACAAAACCGCCATCTCGACCGCCGCGAGCGCGGCGTCGTAACCCTTGTTGTTGCTTCCCGGGCGGGAGCGCTCGACCGCCTGCTCCATCGTGTCCGTCGTCAGGACGGCGTTCGTCATCGGAATGTTCGTCGCGAGCGATGCTTGGCAAATCCCGGAAGTCGCGGTTTGGCTGAGATAGTCCCAATGCGGAGTGCCGCCTTTGACGATCGCGCCGACACAGATGACGGCCGCGAAACGGCCGGTCTCCGCGAGGCGTTTCGCCGCGAGCGGGATCTCGAACGCTCCTGGCACGCGCACCACTTCTACGTCGTCCTCACGGACGCGGGCGCGACGGAGCGCTTCGAGCGCACCTTCGAGGAGCTTGTCCGTCACCAAGCTGTTGAACCGCCCGAGGACGATCGCGAAGCGCAGCCCTTCGCCTACTGCCTTGCCTTCCCAGATTTTCGTCACGTCGGCTCTCGGCTACCGGTGAATTTCGGGGGCCGTTTCTCGAGAAACGCCTTCATACCTTCGCGCCAGTCATCGCTTCCGGCAAGAACACCGAAGAGCGTCGCTTCGAGCTCGAGCCCTGTCTCCAGATCGGCGTCGAGGCCTCGGTTCACCGCGAGGATGGCGCTCCGTAGAGCGCCCGGCGCGTTCTTGATGATTTGCCGCGCGAGCCCATCGGCGGCCGCTCTAAGCTCGTCCTTTGGGACCACTCGGTTCACGAGGCCGATGCGGTGGGCCTCCGCGGCGTCGACAGCCTGACCGCTCAAGATCATCTCGAGCGCGCGTCCGCTTCCCACGAGGCGTGCGAGGCGCTGGGTTCCGCCATAACCCGGGATCGCGCCGAGACCGACCTCGGGCAAGCCGAGCTTGGCGTTGTCCGATGCCAGGCGGATGTGGCACGCGAGCGCGAGCTCGAGCCCGCCTCCGAGCGCGAACCCGTTCACCGCGGCAAGGACCGGCTTTCCAAGCGTCGTAAGCTTACGAAAGATCGCCTGACCCCGTCGCGCTGCTCGGTGGCCACCCTCGGCGGATAGCCCGGCAAGCTCCTTGATATCCGCACCCGCAACGAAAGCTTTCTCGCCCGCGCCGGTGACGATGAGAGCGCGTATGTCGGGGGCGGCAGCGACGCTATCGAGCGCGGTCTCGAGCTCACAAAGCGTCGCCTCATTGAGCGCGTTGAGCTTATCGGGCCGATTCACCGTGAGCGTCGCGACACCGGCGCGATCCGTCAACAAGAGATTATCGAAATTCATTGTGAGCTCTGAGCTCTCCTCTTAGCGCACCAAGAAGAAAAAACGTCACAGAGTCACAGAGAAAAGTGGGTTTCTTACTTCCGCTCCTCTGTGCCTCTGTGCCACCCCCACGGATTGCACGTAATTCTATAATATTCTCTCGAGACTCTTCTTGGCTCTCGCTTTCCAAAACAGCGAGAGCGTCGCTCCCGCGAAGAGCGCTCCCATCGCATCAAATAAAAGATCATAAACGTCCCCGACGCGCGAAGGTACGAAGGTTTGATGCCATTCGTCGCTCGCACCATAAAGCACGGCGACCGCCACGCCACTCCAAAGCGCCGTGCCCGAAACAGGCTCGCCAAGGCCGTGCCCGAATGCCCGTATCGCAAGGAGGGCCATCACAAAATAAGCGCCGCCATGGAGGAGGACATCCGGAGCCGACGAGACGACTTCGGGCCTCGGCCGTGAGGAGACCGAAAACACGAGTCCCATGTAAAGAAGTAGCGGGGCCCAGTAGCGCGCGAAAGAAGCAACCACTAAGGAAAAGGGTACATCAGCCAGCCTATGGCAAAGGCTGAGCCCACGAAACAGGCGAAGGCGAACAAGGCGAACTTGACCTGCTCTTTCGGTTCTTCGCGCATGAGCAGAGCGAATCCTATTGAGACGAGAACAGCGAAGATGCTCAGGATCAGGAAGTGGCTCGTCATTTAGTTAGTCCGTTAGTCCGTCAGTCCTTCCGCCCGACCAAGATGTCATAGACGTCGAGCACGATGAGCATGTTCAAGAGCCCCGCCACGATGCAAAACGTATAGCCGTATTCGTAGGTGACCGCGGTTACGGTCCCGCCCCCGAGTTTCATCATTTTGATGATGAAATAGGGAAGCCCAACACCCATCTCCGCGAGGCCGGCAAGCAGCGTGAGCAACTCACCCGTATCGAGCTCGAAGAGCTCGCCTTCGAGCCGAATGCCAAGGGTAAACAGAGCGACAACGACCGCGAAGAAAATGATGCCACGATGGCGCTTGCCGATCATGAAATGCCCGAGCCCAGGCACCAGCCACGCGGAAAGGCACGCAGGGATGGCCGCGAAGGAAAACCCTTCTACAGCGTCCTTAGTCGGCATGAGCGTTTATTTTAGTACAAACGCTCGCTCGACAGGAAAGGCCTTCGAGAGATCAATAATTAAAAAAGCGTAACGCAAAGGCGCAAAGGCGCAAAGGCGCAAAGAAGAGAAAAGAAAGATGAAAGATCCTGTTTCTGTTCTTGTGTCACGAAATAAGGAGCTCTCAGGATGGATATACGGAGCTTTGCGGCTTTGGGCCTTTGCGTTACGTTTTTTTATTATTGATCTCTTTGCGTGCCACCCTAAAAGGCTCTACAGCGTTCCGTAGAGGCGGTCGCCGAAATCACCTAGGCCGGGCACGATGTATTTGCGCTCGTCGAGTTCTCGGTCGACGGCCGCGGCGTAGATGTCGACGTCGGGGCAGTCCTTCAGCAAACGGTCGATGCCCTCGGGAGCGGCGACGATACATAAGAGACGAATCTTCGTCGCCCCGTGCTCCTCGAGCAGAGACACCGCGGCGCTGGCCGAACCGCCGGTGGCCAACATGGGGTCGAGCAGAAAAACGAAGCGGCCGGAGAGGTCCGGAAGCTTTCGGTAATATTGACGCGCAACCGCGGTCAATTCGTCTCTCTCGAGCCCGACATAACCGACCGATGCGGAGGGAAAGACGGACAGCATGACGTCGAGCATGCCCATCCCCGCGCGCAGCACCGGCACGAGCACGACGCTCGCGTCGAGCTTTTGGACCTCGGTCTCCTCGAGCGGCGTCGTGACCCGCTCCGTGCGACACGGTAAATCGCGCGACGCGTCGTAGGCGAGAAGCGTCGTCACGCGACTTGCAAGCCGGCGAAAACGCTCCGGCGGCGTCGAGGCGTCTCGAAGCTCCGAGAGCACATCGTCAACCAAAGGATGCTCGACGTGATGAAGCGCCACTACAGACTCCTTTCGATAGAAAGCTGCCATTATCCTATCCTTTTTCCTATCCTTCCCCTATCCTTCCCAAAAGATGAGAGCGGTCGATCTACTTCACAAAAAAAGACACGGCCTCGCGCTCGAGCCGGAGGAGATTCGCTTTCTCGTCGATGGCTTTACCGCTGGTTCTATTCCGAACTACCAAATCTCCGCTTTTCTCATGGCAGTGAGCATCCAAGGGATGAGCGAGCAAGAGACGCGCGCGCTCACGGAATCGATGCTCGAGAGCGGCGCGGTGCTCGACCTCTCGGACATTCCGGGCCCTAAAATCGACAAACACAGCACCGGCGGCGTCGGGGACAAGACGTCGCTCATCGTCGCCCCCCTCGCCGCAGCGGCCGGGCTGTGCGTGCCGATGATCTCCGGCCGGGGCCTCGGGCATACGGGCGGAACGCTCGACAAGCTCGAGGCTATTCCGGGCTTCGAGATTCGAATCGACGAGAAGCGCTTTCGCGAGCTCCTCGCTTCCGTCGGATGCGCGCTCATCGGTCAGACTGATGGCATCGCTCCCGCGGACCGCAAGCTCTACGCCCTCAGAGACGTGACGGCTACGATCGACAGTTTGCCGCTCATTACCGGCAGCATCCTCTCGAAAAAGCTCGCCGAAGGGATTTCCGGGCTCGTTCTCGACGTGAAGTTCGGAAGCGGCGCCTTCATGAAAACGGTCGAAGAAGCGAGTGCCCTGGCGGACCTTTTGCTCAAAACCGCGTCTCACATGGGGAAAAGAGCCGTCGCCCTCCTCACCGACATGAGCCAGCCGCTCGGAAACTACGTCGGCAACGCGCTCGAGGTCGAGGAGTCGATTGCTGTTCTCAAAGGCCACGGCGCCCGTGACTTGGCCGAGCTTTCGTTGACGCTCACGGCGCACATGCTGGTGCTCGGGGACTTGGCGCGGACGGTCGAAGACGGAGAGAAGCAAGCGCGGCAAGAGCTTCAATCGGGGCGGGGCCTCGAGAAGCTTCGGCAGATCGTACAAGCGCAAGGAGGCGACGCCGCCGTGATCGACGATCCCCGACTTCTTCCAAAAGCGCGCGGGAGGCGCGATCTAAAGGCGGTAGCCGGGGGCCACGTTTCGGTGATCGAGACGGAGGCGCTCGGGCGCGCAGCAATGTTGATTGGCGCCGGGCGACGGACGGTGGACGACGTCATCGACCCGGCCGCGGGTCTCGTCATTCACAAGAAGCTCGGGGATGAAGTCACGAAAAGCGAGCCGCTCCTCACATTTCACTACAACGATGACACGCACCTCGAAGAGGCTTCCGAGCTAGTGGCGAACGCCTATCAAATCACGGATACTCCCCCGGCTTCGCGCGACCTCGTGCACTCGGTTCTCACGACGGAAAGGAAGACTTGATGGAGCAATATATCGGCATCGTCGGGCTCGTGGTCCTTTTGGGGATCGCCTATCTCGCGTCACAGAATCGGAAAGCCATTGACGGGCGCGTTATCGTCTGGGGCCTCGTTCTTCAATTTGCTTTCGCTTTGTTCGTGATGAAGGTTCCAGTCGGGGTGTCGATTCTCGGCTGGGTGAGCGGCGTCGTGACTGAGCTCATGGACAAAGCTTCGTCCGGCGCGGAGTTCGTCTTCGGAACCGAGCTCGCCAAGAATCAAAGCCTCGGCTTCATCTTCGCGGTCAAAGCCCTCCCTATCATCATCTTTCTTTCTTCCCTCTTCGCGGTCATGTACTACATCGGGGTGTTGCAGGTAATCGTTTTGGGGATGGCCAAAGTGATGGCGCGCACGATGGGGACGAGCGGAGCGGAATCGCTCGCCACCGCGGCCAATGTTTTCATGGGTCAGACCGAGGCCCCTATCGTCATCGCACCTTACATCGACAAGATGACCAATTCGGAGGTTGCCATGTTGATGATCGGCGGGATGGCGACGATCTCGGGAGCCGTGTTGGGCGCCTATATCGGTTTCGGGGCCGAAGCGCAATTTTTGTTGGCGGCGAGCATCATGAACGCGCCCGCTGCCATCGTGATGGCGAAGATGCTCGTTCCAGAAACGGATGAGCCCCTCACGCGCGGCGAAGTCAAACTCAAGATCGAGCGAAAAGAAGTCAATATTATCGACGCCGCCGCGCGGGGCGCGAGCACTGGCATGACGCTGTCTCTCAACATCGCAGCCATGTTGATAGCCTTCGTGTCCCTCGTAGCACTCGTCAATTGGCCCCTCCAATATTTTGGTCTCTCGCTCGAGCAGATCTTTGCCTGGCTGTTCGCCCCTCTCGCTTACTTGATGGGCGTCCCTTGGGCGGAGTCAGGCACGGTCGGGAACCTGATCGGGCAGAAAGTGATCATCAACGAGTTCGTCGCCTATCAATCGCTCGGCGCGCTCAAGACCGCGGGTGCTATCGGCGCGCGCGCTGAGCTCATCTCCACTTACGCTCTGTGCGGTTTCGCCAATATCGGCTCTATCGCGATCCAAATAGGCGGGATTGGCGGCCTTGCGCCATCGCGCAAGGAAGACCTCGCCCGCCTCGGGCTTCGAGCGCTCCTCGGTGGATCACTCGCCACGTTCATGACCGCGACGATTGCCGGACTCTTGACTTGAGGTTCCGTTGTCGGTTTTCACTTGTCGGGAAGTTCTATGAGTGAAGTCCTATGAATATTGTCGAGAACATTCAAGAAGCAGCCACCTATATCGGATCGAAGACGAAGATTCGAGCGAAGGTCGGTATCGTCCTCGGGTCCGGGCTCGGCGCGTTGGCCGATGCCTTGACGGAGGCGACCGCAATTGCCTACGAGGACATCCCTCATTTCCCGAGATCGAACGTCAAAGGGCACAAAGGCAAGTTGATCGCGGGCAAGTTCGAGAACGTTCCGATCCTCGTCATGGCGGGCCGCGTACACGCCTACGAAGGCTATAGCGCCGCCGACGTCGTGTTCCCGGCTCGCGTGATGGTGACGCTCGGCGCACGGAATCTCGTCCTCACCAATGCCGCTGGCGCGGTCAATGCTGCGTTCAAGCCTGGCGAGCTCATGGTCATTACCGACCAGTTGAACTTGACCGGCTTGAACCCTCTTGTCGGCCCGGAGCATCCCGAGCTCGGACATCGCTTCACCGACGTTTCATCCGCCTATCATCCCGCTCATATCGAGACCTGCGACAAGGCGGCACGCCGGATCGGATTGACCTTGAGAAAAGGCGTCTATGCGGGGCTTCTCGGTCCGAGCTTCGAGACGCCCGCCGAGATTCGCATGCTCCGCACGATGGGGGCCGACGCCGTCGGGATGTCGACCGTGCTCGAGACGATCGCCGCGCATCAGATGCGGGCCCGCGTGCTCGGGATCTCCTGCATCACCAACATGGCCGCTGGAATCCTCCAGCAAAAAATCGACCATCGAGAGGTCATGGAAGTCGGCGCTCGCGTCAGCTCCGTATTCCTCGAGCTCATCGGCTCACTCTTACCGGACCTGACAAAATGACCGACATCCCAGAAGACCTCGTCGAGCAAGCGACGCGCGTTCGCGAGAATGCCGTGGCGGATTTCTCCAAGTTCAAAGTCGGCGCCGCGCTTCGTACCGAAGGCGGCGATATCTTTACTGGCTGCAATGTCGAGAACGCGACCCTCGGACTGACCGTATGCGCCGAGCGCGTAGCGCTATGGAAAGCACTCTCAGAAGGGGCCAGGGCCTTCACCGAGATCGTCGTCGTTACCGCCGCCGACGAACCGACGCCACCCTGCGGCGCCTGCCGGCAATTGCTGTGGGAGTTTTGCGGCGACATCCCCGTTTACATGGTGAGCACCAAGGGGAAGACCGACACGATGAAGATGAGCGAGCTGTTTCCGAGGGCCTTCGATAAATCGGACCTTTGAGACTAACCGACGACCCGGCTGACTCAGTCTTGTACAGCTATATACGGTAGCTCACGGAAGCGTTGGTTGTCGTCTAGGCCGTAGCCGACGACAAAGCGATCGGGAACTTCGAAGCCAATATAATCGACGGCAACGTCGATCTCGCGCCGGGACGGCTTCGAGAGAAACGCGGCCACCTTCAAAGTGGCCGGCTCCCGCGAGCGGAGCATGTTGAGAAGATAGTTGAGCGTGAGACCTGTATCCGCAATATCCTCGACGACGATCACGTCCCGGCCGGCGATCGAAACGTCGAGGTCCTTCGTCAGCTGAACCTCTCCGCTCGAGGTCTTACCCTTGCCGTAGGACGACACCGCAAGGAAGTCGAGCGTCACGGGCACTTCCATCGCTCGCGCGAGATCGGCGAGAAAGGTATAAGCGCCTTTCAGCACGCAGATGAAATGGACCGTCTTCCCTTGATAGTCCGCGCTGATTTCTTTACCCAGCTCACGCACGCGTTTGGCGATTTGCTCTTCGCTGAAAAGGACTTCCATTCTTCAGCCGCCTGCGCGGATCAGCCTTGGGCGAACAACTCGAACGTGACGGTAATGACGCCGTAGGCTTCGGTAGGCTTGCCCTCATTCAGGGCGGGCTTCCACCTCCAGAGTTTGGCATTTTCTCTAGCCGTCTCCACGCAATAGGGAAGAGATTTCAAAACCCGGACGACCTCGGTGGTCCCGTCGAGCTTCACGAGGACTTCGAGCAGCACTTCACCCCGCACCATTTTTTCGCGGGCAGCAGCCGGATAGTCGGGGCTCGGAGGCTTGAAAACAAGAACGGGCTCGATATCCCACGCTCCCGGCGAGTAATCACCGCCGCCGAAACCGCCGCCGCGCCCGGGGCCGACACCCCAGCCTTCGCCGCTACCCACGCCGGTGCCGTCGCCGCCACCGACGCCGCCACCGGTACCTGCGCTCGGCCGGTTGTCGATGCCCCCGAAATCCCGCATGTCATCCAAGGACAATCCAGGGAAGTCTTGCTCATCCGGCGAGAACACCCCGGCGAAGAATATGTCCGTTTCGGTAGGTAGGTCCGGAACGGTTAAGTCGTCGAAACGCAGCTTCGGGGGCTTTCGGGGCGCTACTGGGGCGCGACGCGGCTCCGGCTCCACCTCAGGCTCTGGCGTGGGTCTCGTGCGGATAAAGGCGGAAATCCGACCCCCACGCGAGCCTCCACCTCCACCACCGCTCCCGCGGCCACTCCCGCCTACCTCGTAGAAGCGGACGAGCACGCCTCCCGCTTCCATCGGCTCTCGAGACATCCAGCTAGCTATGGGCGTGAGGAGCATGATGAGGAAGACGAGCACATGCATACCCCAGGCGGCCGCGAGAGATTTTGTGCGTTGGTCCCAGCGCAACTTCGGCGCACTCTCCTCGGAGAGGCGTTCCATTCCGGCAAAAAACTCCGGACCTCGGCCTATGTCACCCATCCTCGCCAAATGTTAGCACGGCGGCCAGCCTGACGCCCGTCTTCGAGACCATGAACTTGCTCCCTACCAAGGTGGGGCTTGCAAGAAATCAAGGAGCGTCATAGATTAGGCTGAGTGGCCGACGACAAACGCCGCATCCTGACAGGCGAGGATGTCCAATCGATTCCCGAAGGCGGTATTCTCGACATCACCCCTGGCACATTGCTCACCGACATCGCTCGTGAGTGGGTAGAACGACGCAAAATCCGAATCGTCGAACGCGCTGGCCCGGGCGAAGAAGCAGCCGCCGTGAAGCTCGCTATTGGGTCTGACCATGGCGGCTTCGAGCTAAAAAACTCCCTCAGGGAATACCTCGACACGCTCCCAGCCAGCTATATCGATTACGGCACGCATTCAAAAAAAGCGGTCGATTACCCGGACATCGCCCACGCCGTCGCGCTCTCTGTCGCCCTCGGACATGCGAAGCAAGGGATCATCATCGATGGTGCCGGCATCGGCTCCGCCATCGTCGCCAACAAAGTCCCCGGCATTCGCTCAGCAGCGTGCTACGAGGAAGCGGGTGCGAAAAACGCGCGCGAGCACAACGACATCAACGTACTCACGCTCGGCTCCACACTCATGCTCCCCGAAAAGCTGCGCCCCATCGTGCGCATCTTCATGAGCACCGAGCACAAAGAGCCCCGTCACAAGAGCCGGGTTGCGAAGATCATGGCGGTCGAAAAGAAGTATTATCGGCCCGTATGAGCTGGGACCTAGAACGTCTCACCGACGCGGTGACCGAGGCCGTGCTCCTGGAGCTCGGCGCCACCGATCGGCCATGCAGCTGTCATCATCTCGATCGCAGCCTGTGTCCCGATGTGATGCAGCCGCTCGTCGAGCGCGGAGCGGAACGGTTCGGCCTCACGGCTTCTGCTCCTCATCGAAGCCTCGCCGCTCTCATCGACCACACGCTTCTCAAAGCCGACGCCACCGAGGAGCAGATCCGAAAGCTTTGCGCCGAAGCGGCAGAGCATCGATTCGCGACCGTATGTATTCAGCCCACCTGGGTGCGCCTCGCCGCCCAGCTTCTTCGGGGAACGAGCGTCGGTGTCTGCACCGTCGCCGGATTTCCGCTTGGCGCCAATAGTCGGGACGTCAAAGCGTACGAGACCCGTCGCGCAATTTTCGATGGCGCCAACGAAGTCGACATGGTGATCAATATCGGAGCACTCAAGTCGATAGTCTACCGCACGGTCGAAGACGACATCCGCGGAGTCGTCGACGCGTGCCGAGAAGGCTCCGCTTTGAGCAAGGTCATCATAGAAACAGCGCTTCTCACCGAAGACGAGAAAGTCAAAGCATCCACGCTCGTGGCCGCGGCGGGCGCCGACTTCATCAAGACCTCGACCGGGTTCGGGCCGGGAGGCGCTACTGTCGAAGACGTCGCACTGATGCGGGACATCGTCGGCCAGAAAATGGGCGTCAAAGCCGCGGGTGGTGTCCGCGATCGCACCACCGCAAAACAAATGGTGGAAGCGGGAGCGACCCGAATCGGTGCGAGTGCAGGAATCCGCATCATCCAGGCGAGCGACTGAGTCTAGTCAGGTTAACCCGTCTCTATCCCCACATCCCCGTTCTTATCCCCACATCCCCTTGCCTTTAAAACAGCCCGTTCAAAAGCAAGGAGAGGTGGGGATAGGAGGAGATGTGGGGATAATAAGAAAAGATAGCGCAGGCAAAGCAGTCCTTTTACGCACCTCTGCATTGCGCTTCTCCTAATACTCATCTAGCTCCCCGACGGGAACGGAGCTCAGGCAACCGACCGAGTCTAGCCAGATAAGCCGTCTTTATCCCCACATCCCCGTTCTTATCCCCACATCCCCTTGCCTTTAAATTTGCCTCCTCCGCAAAATCTGTGGGTTGCATTGGGGAGTAAACTCGGCTAACCAATTGATAATAAACACCTTCTTCCCAGCGCACGCGGCTTGGCTTTCGTGTGTGACTTCGCGCTTCCTGAAA
>Ga0114950_10000007_pt1 | contig 88367 bp, 86 predicted proteins | sample N075metaG_FD_83503 | JGI IMG/M metagenome (GOLD analysis project Ga0114950, IMG submission 83503) | Deep subsurface microbial communities from Kermadec Trench to uncover new lineages of life (NeLLi) - N075 metaG | ecosystem: Environmental > Aquatic > Marine > Ocean trench > Sediment | place...
GCACTACATGAGTCCCGAGCAAGCTCGCGGGAAGCCGGTCGACAAGCGCACCGACGTCTGGGCCTTCGGGTGCTGTCTCTTCGAGGCGCTGTCGGGACGCAAAGCATTTGATGGCGAGGTAGGCACCGATGTGCTCGGGGCCGTCATCCACAATGAGCCCGATTGGAACGCGCTCCCGACCATCGCGCCGCGACGTCTACTCGAGAGGTGCCTCCGCAAGAACAGGCACGATCGTCTGCAGGACATCGGCGACGCGCGCATCGAGCTCGCCGATCAAGGGGCCGAACCTACGACACAGACGCGCTCGGTGAAGCCGCTCGCATTGGTGTTGATGCTAGCGACTCTCGCCGGCATTGCGATCGGCGCCGGACTTTTGTCGCTATTCGGTAACGACGCGCGTCCGCTACCCGAACCGAAGCGATTCGCTATTCCTCTGCGCGAGGGCGAGCGTATCAGAAATTACTTCTTGTCGTGGGACAACCCCCTCGTGTTCTCGCCGGATGGGTCTCATCTCGTCTACGCGGCTTCCCGAGGGAGCACGAGTTTTCTTTACCTTCGTGACATGAGCTCGGGCGAGACGAGGCAGGTTTCGGGAACGACCGGTGCCACCGATCCCTTCTTTTCGCCCGACGGGCAGTGGGTCGGTTTCCTGGCGGAGTCGCGATTAAAGAAGGTACGCCTTGCTGGCGGCGAGCCCGAAGTGATCACGGCAAAGAGGTTCTCCCTAGAAGGAGGGGCATCGTGGGGTCCCGACGGGTGGATCGTTTTCGCGGCGAAAGAAGGACTATTCCTTGTTTCTGTAGACGGGGGTGAGTCCGAAGGATTGACCACCAGCTCCTTCGATCGGTTTCCGTCGTTTCTGCCCGGTGGCCAACAAATCTCATTCACCGCCACCGACGCGGCTGTATTCGACGACATGGCGAATTTCCAAGACGGAGAACGACTCGTCATTTTGGATGTCGCAAGCCGTGAGCGGACGGGGCTCGAAGAGCTCGGCCGTGCGTCGAGCGGTGTCTATCTCGACTCTGGCCATCTAGCGTTCGCACGAGGGAGTGACCTCTTGGTAACCGCGTTCGACCCGGCCGCACGAGGCATTCGCGGTGAGCCTCGATTGGTGACCTCGGGAGTGTTTGCCACTACCTCAGGACGCAGCTACTTCGCGGTTTCTCGAAATGGCGATTTGTCCTTGCTCCTCGGCAACCCAGCCGAGCGATCTGTCGTCGTCGTCGATCGAGCTGGCCGCGAGCATCACGTGGCCCAAGGGCAGTACATGCATCCGGTTTTCGTCTCGGACAGCGCCTACGAGTCATGAGCAGCACGGGAGATCTGTGGCAATTCGATATCGAACGCGGGACGGTAACGCGGAGCGATACGGTGCTCACGAGCCCCGATGGGAGCCAGCGTATTCTCCGCGTCAAGGGGGATTACTGGCTGGAATCCTTGGAGTCGCCCGAGAGCCCGGTTTTGATGGAGGGTGTCGGGGACGTCTACCCGAGCTCCTGGTCCCATGACGGCCAGTGGGTCGCCTTCTCTCCGAAAGCCGTAGATCTTGTGGTCGCTCGCTTCGTCGGTGGAAGCGAGCCTGCACAGACAATTCTCGATTCGGCCTACAAAGAGATCTGGGGCGTCTTCTCCCCCGATGATCGCTACCTTGCCTATGTCTCGGACGAATCGGGACGGGACGAAGTCTACGTAGTCGGCTTTCCCGATACGTCGCAGAAGTGGGCGGTCACCAACGAAGAATGCAACCAGCCTCTTTGGTGGGGCGACGAGATCTTCTTTCGGTGCGCGGATCGAGCCATGTCACTCGAGGTCGCTACCACCCTGTCTTTCGCGTCGTCGGCGAGCCCGAGCTCATGTTCGAAGGTCCCTACGACTACGGTGAAGTTGGATACAGCCACTGGGACGTCTCTCCGGACGGCCAGCGTTTTGCCATGGTCCGCGTCCACGAAGCCAGCCGTCCCCGACAGATCGAGGTCGTCCTCAACTGGTTCACCGAGCTCGAACGGCTCGTTCCGATGACGAACTAGACTAGCCGCCCTGTGTGAGGATTACACGGGTGTGGTGCGTTCGAACTCTGCGGGATGGAGTGAAAGGTACTCCCTCACTTCCAGATTCATTCGGTCGACTTCGGCAAGAAAGCCGGACGCAGCGAGCCGATAGTTGTCAGGGTTTTCTTCCTTATGGCGCAGCTCTGTCACCTGGCGGCGAAAGGCGTCGATCCTGTCTAAAGTCGCCTTCAACTCAGCATCATTCGTAATCATTGGATCACCTCGACGATTCCACGTGGGGTTCCGTCGCGTTTGATTTGCCAGCCAGCGACGAAATCATCTTCCCCTCCCAATGCTGCAAGTTTCCTGACCCAGAAAACACTAGAGCCGAACACCGACTGTGCGACGGTATGGTCGAAGAGCAGAGCCGCCTCACCCTTGAGACTCGAAACGTCGAAGTCATCGTCCATCAGCATAATGATGTCCACGTCGTTAGGCTCCGGCTTGGCGGTCACGAAAGAGCCGAAGATGACAAACCGCGCCAGATGACCCGTGGTGGCGGCCAAGTCGTAGACCCGACGAAGTCGCTCAACCGTCTGTTGCCGCGTGGACGAAAGTTTCCCAAATCGAGCCTCCACCTCTTCCAGTGTCGCCCTATGGATTCCTGCTGGCAAGTCCCCAGACTCGGCGAATTCAGGAATGGGCACCGCGGTAGTATACCGCCTCCTCTACACTCGATCCCGCTAGCTCAATCGCTCCCACTACCAAGATTAGGTTGGAGGCGGCGGGCGGATTCGAACCGCCGAATAGAGGTTTTGCAGACCTCCGCCTTAGCCACTTGGCTACGCCGCCTTGAATTTTGTGTTCGGCGAATCTTCTCCGGAGCAGTTAGTTGGAGCGGGACACGGGATTCGAACCCGCGACTTCGACCTTGGCAAGGTCGCACTCTACCACTGAGTTAGTCCCGCCCAGCTAACAGGCGATCTGTATATGTAGCACGGGGATAAGGCTTTGTCAAAATTATGAATACGTCAGGCCTCGAAAGCCGAGCGTAGAACGGTGATTTCAGGCCTTTCGCCGGAGATGCAGACCACGCCGACAACATCGAAACGGACGATAACGTCCCGCAGTCCGCGGGCGCGTAAATAGGCCTCGGCGAGCTGGATCAATTTTCGCCGCTTGCGGGCGTCGACGGCGTCCGCTGGGGCGCCGTAGTCGCGGCGGGAGCGGGTTTTGACTTCGACGATAACGAGCGTGTCGCCATCCTGAGCAATCAGGTCGATCTCCCCCAGACGGCAACGCCAGCGGCGTTCCAGGATTTTGTAGCCGCGCTTTCGGAGCTCTTTGGCGGCCAGGCGCTCACCGTGGCGGCCTAGGTCCTGTCGCCCGAACCGATGGTGGAAGCGAAAGTTGTCGAATAGTCCGATGTTTCCCTCACCGCGCTCGTCGCTACTTCTGCTTCCAGCGCGTTCCGGTGGGGGTGTCTTCCAGAACGATCCCGCGGGCGTCGAGCTCGTCGCGGATTTCGTCCGCGCGAGCGAAGTCGCGGCGGGCGCGGGCTTCCTTACGCTCTTGAATCAACTTCTCGACTTCATCGTCCAAGGTCATTTTCTTGCCTTGGCCGAAGACGCCGAAAACCGTGTTCATGCGCTCGACCGCGCCCTTGAATCCCTCCGCATCCCCCTTCGTCATAGTAGACGAAGAAAGAGCCGTGTTCCCTCCCTTGACAAGGTCAAAAAGTGCTGCGAGCGCCGCCGACGTGTTGAGGTCGTCGTCCAGCGCGGTCTCGAAGCGCTCGACGGCTGCTTTGACGGCTTGCGCGGTCTCGGGGAAGGCGTCGCCCTCGCGGGTGACTTCGCCGAGGCGGTCGAGAAAATCGTCCACGCGACGGATCGCGGTCGCGGCTTGCTCGAGGCCTTCACGCGTGAAGTTGAGCTGCTGCCGGTAGTAGACCGAAAGCAGAAGATAGCGGATCGCCATCGGCGAATAGTTTTCCGCAATCAAGTCGGGCACGTTGAACTGGTTGCCTTTGGATTTCGACATCTTCTCGCCTTCGACGATAAGAAATTCGGTGTGCATCCAATGGCGCACGAAAGGCTTCCCCGTGGCCCCTTCGCTCTGAGCGATCTCGTTCTCGTGATGAGGGAAGACGAGGTCCACGCCGCCGGCATGGAGGTCGAAGGTCTCACCGAGGATCTTCATGCCCATCGCGGAGCACTCGAGGTGCCATCCAGGACGGCCGGGCCCGATAGCGGTATCCCAGGAATCTTCTCCATCTTTCGGGGCTTTCCACAGTACGAAATCTCGGGCGTTCTCCTTCGTATATTCGTCCGCGTCGACGCGGACGCCCGCTTTCATACCGGCGACGTCGATGCGCGAGAGTTTTCCGTAGTCGGGAAAGGAGTCCACTTTGAAATAGATCGACCCGTCGCTCTCATAGGTGTGGCCGCGCTCTTCGAGCTTCTGCACGAGAGCCACCATGGCGTCCAGATATTCCTGGTCCGTGGCGCGGGGATAATATTCCGACTTCTCGATGTTGAGCGCCGCGCAATCCTCGAAGAAATTGTCGATATATTGCTGCGTGTACTCACGCAGGGGGATTCCGGCTTTGCGCGCACCGGCAATCGTCTTGTCGTCGACGTCGGTGAAATTGGTTACTTGCGTAACCCGGTAGCCTTTGTACTTCAAATAGCGTCTCAGCACGTCCTGTGAGACGTAGGTTCGAAAGTTCCCGATATGCCCCCGGTTGTAGACCGTCAGCCCGCACGTATACATGCGGACATGTCCTTCCTCCAAGGGCTCGAAGGGCTCGACGTTCCCGCCGAGAGTATTCGTGAGCTTCAGCTGCGACATGTAATGTTAGTTCCTCTGCACGACCATCAACGTCAAATCATCCGCCAAACCGGCCTCGGCTGCATAAAGCCGTACGCCCGATACGAGACGCGCCATGATCTCACGCGACGCCTTTCCGCGGCAGCTTCGCATGACCTCGATGATACCCGTGTCCTCGAACTCCTCGCCGGCGGGGTTCGTTGTCTCGGAAAGCCCGTCGGTATAAAGAACGAGCAGGTCCCCCTGCTCGAGCTTCGTCTTGCCCGCTCCGACGGTGAGCTCCTCGAGCATCCCGACGACGGCTCCACCCTTCACGAGCCGCTCGACGTCGCCGCTCGTTCGAAGAAGCAACGGATAGCAGTGGCCCGCGTTGAGGTAGACCAGCTCGCCCGTCTTCGCGTCGAGCGTCGAGAAAAACGCGGTGACGTAGCGATTGACTTCCGTGCTCGAATAGACGATCTCGTTCAAACGCTCGGTCAGCCCTTCGAGCGAGATATCACCTATTCCCGCAAGCGCGTGAAGCGCCGCATGGACCGACGCCATGAGGAGCGCCGCGCCAGTGCCCTTTCCGGAAACGTCGGCGATCACGAGCCAGTGTCGGTCATCGCCGCGCGGAACATAGTCGAAGTAGTCGCCTCCGACCGTGAGACAAGGAATATTGATGCCGGCGATATCCCAGCCTTCGATGCCAGGCTCGCTATCCGGGAGCAGGCGGGCCTGGATCTCACGTGCGAGAGCCATTTCCTTTTCGATTTTCTGCTTCTCGATCCACTCGCGCGTCAGCCTCAAGTTGTCGAGCGCAGCGGCGGCCTGCGAGGCGAGCGAGCGCAGAAAGTCGCGGTCTTCCTCCGCGAGCGATTTTCCCGCGGCCCTCGCGCCGAGTAGGAGCGCCCCATGAGAGCTCTCTCCCGAGCGCAACGCGACGACCGTATCGAGCTCGAGGCCGCTCAGAAGATCCCTCAGAGCGCCCTCGGGAAGCTCGGAAACCTTCTGATCCTCGGGGATCTCGGAGAGCTCGCGACTTACGCGCTCGAGCCGAGCGCGCTCTTCTGGGGAAAGCGTGAAGCCGCGCTGCTCGGCCACTTTGCCGTCGTGAAGCAGCACCGCGCGCGTCGTCAAGACATGCCCCATGGCGTTCGTCATCAGCACTTCCCGGACCCGCTGGATATCGGGGCTTCGATTGAGCTCGCGCGCGATGTCGAACAGCGAATCGAGCTGGTACACCTTGAGGGAAAGTTTGCGGTTGAGCGTTTGGAGCTCTTTGTAAATACGGCCGTTATCAATCGACGCCGCCGCAGTCACGCAAAGCGATTCGGCAAAGAGACGGTCGTCTTCGCCATAAGGCTCGCCGCGATCGCCAAAAAGAAGCACGCCCACCAAGCGCGTCGATTTCACGAGCGGCACGAGAAGTGCAGATCCAGTCAAAGTGAGAACGCTCTTGGCCCAATCAGATACGCTAGGATCGCCTACACCCGAAATCGTGGGCTCGGCGGGCGGCTCCGGTAGATCGAGAGAGGCCCACCGCTCGTCGCCGCGGCCGCGACGCGCCGACGGTACGAGACGCTTTGTTTCTCCGTCCCGCAACAGCAGTCCCGCCCAGGCGGCGCGCGTTTCCCCCATCGCTACGAAGAGCACGAGGTCGAGAATCTCAGGAAGCTCGAGCGAGCGGTTGAGCGTCGAGTTGAAGTCGAGAAGTGCTAAGACTTCGGAGAGCTTTTTCTGGACTTTCGGGTCGTCGATGCGCCGCGCGAGCGGAGCTAGCGCTTCTTGGTAGCGATAGGATGCGGGCGTTGTGTCCGAAGACATGAGGTCATTTTACTATCTCTAGACCACTAGCCTAGCTTTCCTCTCGATCGCGCTGTTTGTAGCGGACCATCACGCACATGCTCTTACCGCTGCCGTCTTTAGAGTGCTCGACCTTATCCATCATCTGGCGCATGATGGTCAGCCCGAGGCCGCCTGTCCGACGCTCTGCCACCAGCTTGTCAAGATCGAAATCCGGTACCGGCATAGCGTCGAGCGGCTCTCCGTCGTGAAAGATCACGATATCGAGGCTCTCACCTTCCGGGTCGAAGTGGATCTCGATCTCGTGGTCTGGCTCTCCGGCATAAGCGTGTTGCACGACGTTCGTCGTGGCTTCGTCCACGGCGAGAGCGATTTTCTCGGCCTCTATTTTGTCGAAGCCGGTCGACTCCGCCATGAGTCTCGCGAGCTCGTGGACCATGTTCAGATACTTGCTGTCGCTCGGGAAGCGAAGCTCCATCAGCGCGCGCTTGTCGGAACCGTCGGACATAAGCGATGTCAGCTGGCTGGTTCTGCCTGATAGCTTTCCACCCCCTCTTGCTCGGAGGCTAAGACTTGGCAGAGGTGGTTGAACCCGAGAACTTCGAAGATATTGAACACGGTGTCGTTGAGCTCCGCGAGGCGGATATCGCCTCCTTTGGCCCGGACGTCCTCGATGAAGCCCATGATCACTCCGAGTCCCGCGCTCGCGATATAAGCGAGGCCGGAGCCATTGATGAGAATTTTCTCGTGACCGTCTTCTAGAGCCTGGGTCAGAGCCTGCTCGAATTGGCGTACGGTATGAGCATTGATGAAGCCGCGCGGCGAGATCACGGTCACGTCGCCGACCTGCCGGCTTTCCATCACCAAATCAGGCAAGTTAAGTCTCCCACCATCCTAATGTGGGTACGGATTCTACACCACAAGGTTCCGGCCTGTATCACGAAAGAAGGCGCGGGCAGTCTCCCGATCGCGCTCGAGCTGCGCTCGCAGCGCCTCGGCCGAGTCGAAAGCCACGGTTCCCCGAACGCGATGGTGAAAGTGAAGACGAACTTTTGCGCCGTAGATCTGCCGATCGAAGTCGAACAGGTGCGTCTCCACCGTTCGCTCCTCGAGCCCGAAGGTGGGACGTCGACCGACATGGGTCATACCGCTGAACCGCTCGGTGCTGGCCCCGCGACTTCCGGTGCTGACGACGGCGTCGGTAACGTAAACACCGTCATCGAGCAGAAGATCTCCGTCCATCTTGATATTTGCCGTCGGGAAACCTATCGTGCGCCCGCGACCGTCCCCCTCGACGACCTCGCCTTCGACAAAGAAGGGCCTTCCCAGCATGGCCCCGGCCTCGTCGACTTGGCCGCCTCGGAGGCTCTCCCGAATGCGGGAGCTCGAGATCATCGCGCCTTTGTGGATCGAGGCTTCGAGCTGGTGCACGACGAACCCGTGCCGCTCTCCGAGCTTGCGGAGTGCTTTGAGATCGCCGGAGCGGCCCCGTCCGAAACGAAAATTCTCTCCGAGCACGAGCTCGCACACCCTCAGGTCTTTGACCAGAACTTGCTCCACGAAGTCTTCGGGGCCGATCCGTGAGAACTCTTTCGTGAAATGGACGATCACGAGAAAATCGAGACCCATTTCGCCGATAACTTCCTGCTTGAGCGCGGGCGTCAAGATGCGCTTCGGCGCTTTCTCGGGGCGCAGCACGCTCACGGGATGGGGCTCGAAGGTCAACGCGGCCGCCGGACAAGACAGGGCCTTGGCCCGGACCTTGACCAGGTCCATCGCTTTCTGATGTCCGAGGTGCACGCCATCGAAGTTCCCGAGCGTCAGCACGGGCCGAGCGTTCTCGGGCAGATCGACGTCAGGGAAATAGCAGATTCGCATACAGGTTCGGACCCGACTTACGGGTCTTGGGATCCTACCGGAGGCGGACCCGGAAGGATAACCTCATCGGGTAGGACTCCGCGAACGACATCCAGATAGGGTTCGCCACTTGGGCCGACGGCCTGCAGGATGACTTTATCCGGGCCGTACTGGTAGCGATAAGCCTCGCCGCCGGCACTGAGCAAGTCCTCGGCAGTCACGAGAGGCGGGTTGGTATTGACGAGATCGTCGAGCGTTCCGGGGTAGAAACCGAAAGTCATATAGTACGTGCGTAGGGCGCTCGCGAGACGCTGCATCCGCGCCAAGTCACGGCTCCTTTGGATCGTCGTCGATTCCTGCTCGAGGAAACTCGGAAGGGCGGGGACAGAAAACGGAGCTTTGAGCGAGGACCGGAGGCCAACCGCACTCACAACGAACACAATCAAAAGCGCTGCAATCCCCACAATCTGGCTCGGCCTGACGCCGACACTCTCCCGCGGGTCCGTCCGTCGCTCGCTTGGAGCTTGTACCTGAGCCGCGGGAGAAACGAGCTTCCGGTCGATGAAGTCGAAAAGTGTCCGGCAAACGTCGAAGTCCGACAGCCCCGTCAAATCCATAATGGCGGCGACCGACCTCTTACCGTCGACGAGCTTGTAGATGTCGTTCTCTTGCGGGTTCAAGACGATTTCGGAGCTCGAGGTACTGCTCGTCTCGTCGGCGCCACTGCCATCGAGGCTCCCGAAGGCATCCTCGAGCGTGCCTCCCTCGGCAGCGTCCGCGACTTCTTTGATTTGCTTTGGAGACACGAGCGGCCGAAACACCACCTCGAGCGACGGGATGCGTTTTTCGATGATCGGCCATTCGTCGACGCGACGGATCCCTTCCATCAAGATCTGGTCCGTGCTGACCGGAGCCACGTTCTCGCGGTCGTAATCCGCGTCCGCTGTCGGGTCGAAATGGTAGTTGCCCGATTTCCATCGAAACACGCGAAAGACGATCTGCTGAACTTGCTCGGAAAGGGCCGTCTTCAGAGCATCCCGATCGATATAGCCCTGGTCCGTGAGAATGAACCCGAGTCGTTGCATCGAGACTTTCTGCTTCGCAAGCACCTCTTCGAGATGTTCTTTCTGAAGCTTCCCTTGTCTCACGAGGACGTTTCCGAGCAAATCGTCGAGCCGGCGGATGGTGGAGTCGGAATGAACGACCATTCCTTGCTCGAAGATGACGGTCACCGTCTCGTGGTCGCTCTCGAGCGTCAGAAGGCCGGTTTTTCGCTGCATCCCGATGAGCTGAAAAATATCCGGAAGAGCGAAGTCTTTTAGAGTTCCCGATAGTGCCATGTTTTGTCTTGTCTTATTAGCGAGTCGTCGAACGGGGAATGATATTCGCCATGAGCAAAGCCATTCCCATGAACGCCATCGAGGCATAGGACGGAAGACGGATTCCACCGAGAATACCGTCCGGCAGCGCGTAGAGGGCCCCTCCGAGCCAAATCGCGCAGGCGCTCTGTATCCACACGAAGACGAGGATCAGGCCGATGAACGGCATCCCCGCCCCGATATGCCCCGAGCCGGGAGCCAAGATCGAAAGAGCGCGAAAGATGATGGACTGCTTCTTGGAAACGCTTTGGACCTGGCGCAGCTTCTCGTTCCGGGCCTGCGCCGAGACGCCGTCTTTCATGAAGAACAAGTGATAGCACTGCGTGCATAGACCCTTACGGCCGGTTCCGATCTGGCAACGACCGCAAAAAGCGCTTCCGCACTTCCAGCAGCGCTGGGTTAGCCTACGCTCACTGAACGACACCTCGAGCACCAAGATCAAAACCGCGAGCAAGAGGGGGACCGCCAGGAAGCGCAGGCCGTAGCCTTTCAGAACCGACGCATCCAAGAAGGCCTCGACTGGTCGCTCTCTTATGCCGTCGGAGAGCCCATAGAACTTCGAGAGAATCGCTTTCTCGTCGAGACGAACATCCGCGACGACGCGGTAGCTGCCCGTCTGGTCCTCGTGGGAGGCCACCGCGAGCGGGTCGATCCTTTCCGCTTGTGCGCGAGCGTCCTCGCGCTCGGAAAATTCGAAATTCTCTGCATGCGCCAGGCTCTTGTTGTAGTAAGCCATCGCGAGCTGAGAGTTGGACTGCAGCGCTTCGTTATATTGCACGAGCGCGCCTTCCCAGTCACGTTGCGCGAAGTAGATGTTGCCGAGGTTGACCTTCGCCTCGACATCTCCCGGAAAATTCTGGATGATCGTTCGGTATTGCTGCGCGGCAAGCTCGTAGTCACCGTGGTTCTTGTACTGTGCCGCGAGCAAAAACTGAAGCTCGTGATCGCCCGGGCTGATGCGAACCGCCTCACGAAGGACGATCACATCATCCACATCAAAAGTGCCCGTCGTTGACGACAAAGCCGCCTGATAGACAGGGTTTGAAACGGTACGCGACCACGTCGCATAGAGCCCTACGAATGGCGCGGCAGCGAGGAGCAGCAGGAGACAGAAGACGGAGGCGGCGCGCTCCTTGATCGACTGGTAGCCGAAAGTGAGCGCCAGCCAATAGGGCGCCAGCCAACCGATGCCAGCCGTGGCGATCGCCGGAACCAGCAGCAGGCCGATAGTCACCGCGAGAACACCGTTGCTTCCGAGGAGCTCCCCGACGCGTTCCTCGATATCGTGATACAAGAGCACGGCGTAGCGGCTTACGATCAAGGCCGCGAAAACAAAAATGGTGAGCATCAACGCGGCAAAAACAAGGAAGACGATATTCCAAGCAGCATAAGGCCCGTCGCGCCCCGAGCGAAGCGCTGCGAGCTGAGCCTGCACGCGGTGACCAAAGGCAGTCAAATGACCGAGGCCTCCCTCACGTTCGCCGAGCGCGGCGAGCCCCTGATACGCCGTCGGTAGGTTCGGGGCCAAGCCCAGGGCGATCTCGAAATGCTCGCGCGCCTGCGCGACATCGCCGCTTTGAAGATGCGTGAATCCCCTATATGCGAAGGACAGAGCAATGTCATGGAGCGCGAACACACCGCGCTCGACACGGAGCCGCTTGATCTCTTCCAGCATGCGACTCGCCGTCTCGGTGTCACCCGTTCTCGAAGACTCGACGTAGCGTCTCCAATAATGGTCGAAAGATGTATGGAGAGAGAGAGATTCGCTTCCATCCGCCTCGTCGAGCTGAGCCGATGCCGGCGTCCCGAGCATCGAAAGCATAATAGCGACGAGAAGCGCAAGGCGAGCGACCGAAAACGACCTAATGTGTAGTGGTGCCGACCGAAACAAAATAGTCTTTAATCCTATTCGATTAATACGACAAGGGCCCTATCGTTCGAAGCCGGGTCGGTTCAATACCGGGGGCAATAAACTAAAATAACATAGCGAGATAGGCGGATCAACAGACGTAGGCTACTATATCTCCCATTTTATCAAGAATTTACAGGCACAAGCCTCACCAAGAAGCGAAAGAAGGGTATGAGTGGACGTGAGCGCAGGCGCAGAGTTCGAAAAGCTCATTGAACTGATGGCGAGGCTTCGCGGCCCGGATGGATGTGCATGGGATCGCGAGCAAACGATGGCGTCCTTGCGGCCCTTCGTGCTCGAAGAAGCCTACGAGCTCGTAGACGCGATCGGGCAAGACAGCACGGAAGCCGTTTGCGAAGAGCTCGGCGATCTTCTCCTCGAAGTCGTTTTCGTCGCCCAAGTTGGGATTGAAGCGGGAGCGTTCACGATGCCCGAGATCGTTCGCGGGATCCGAGAAAAGCTGGTTCGGCGGCATCCCCACGTCTTCGAGTCGAAGACCGCCGACGGCGCGGCAGAGGCGCTCGCGCACTGGGAAGACATCAAAGCCAAAGAAAAACCCTCCCGGAAATCGCATCTCGACGGCGTGCCACGCTCGCTTCCCGCCCTTTCGCGCGCGGCGAAAATCTCGAAGCGCGCCGCACATGCCGGTTTCGACTGGGACTCTCGCGAACACGTTCTCGAAAAGATCGATGAAGAGGTTCTCGAGCTGAAGGAGGCCGTGCGCGCGGGCGACGAGTCCTCGGTTCACGAAGAGCTCGGCGATTTGCTCTTTGCAATCGTCAGTTTTGCACGGCTCTCGAAAACGGATGGCGAGGTAGCACTCTTGGACGCGAACGAGAAGTTCTCGAGACGTTTTCGGTTCATGGAAGAGCGGCTCGCGGCCGACGGGAAATCCATCGAGTCCACCTCGATGGTGGAGCTCGAGCGGCTATGGACGGAAGCCAAAAACTGATCCGCGCAGGTAGGTCGAGACGCTCATCTCGCCGTCTCCGCGGATGCGGACGGTCACCGTACCGTTATGGTCGGTGCGGAGATATTCGATCCCGCGCTCCCTCAACCGGTGGAGAACACGGGCAGACGGCAGCGGTCGCGATGGAGCGCGGCGGGCCGAGATGATGGCCAGCCGCGGGCGCACAGCGTCAAGAAAGCGGTCGGTGCTCGAGCTTCGGCTGCCGTGATGGGCGACCTTGAGAACGTCCGCGCGCAGGTCCGCTCCGGTTCGAACGAGCGCTGCCTCGAGCGCTCGCTCAGCGTCTCCGGTAAGCAAGAGGCTCCGCTTGCCATAAGTGATGCGCAGCACAACGGAGCGGTTGTTCGACCTCTCGAATCCCGGCTGGGACGCCGCTAGAACTTCGAATTGCACCCCGCCCCAAGAAAAACTGTCGCCGCTCCTCAACACCCGTAACGCCACTCCCGCCATGGCAGCACGCTCATGTAAGGCGCGATAAGCCGCACGATGAGACAACGCCCACTCGGGATCTCCTTCCCAGATGGATTTCACCTCGAGCTCCTCGATCACCGTGAATAGCCCTCCGATGTGGTCGAAATCCGCATGCGTCACGATCACCGCATCCAACTTTCGAATACCGCGATCGAGTAAATAGGGAACGAGAACGCTTTCGCCGATATCGAGCGACGAGTGGCCCAGACCACCGCCATCGACGAGCACGTTCTTGCCGTCGGGCAGCGATAGCACGATAGCATCACCGTGGCCGACGTCGAGAACAGCCATTTCGAGCACGTCGCCTTTGCGCGGCCACGAAAAGGATAACCACGCCACCAATAGGACGAGGATGCAGGCACCGGTACCGAAGCGTCGCCGCGAGGGCGAAACGATGAGCGCGAGCGCCGACGCGTAGAACAGGAGCCAAGTCCAAGACGGCGTCGCGACGCGCAGCGAGGCAACCGGAAGATGACCAGCGAGCGCCGCGATGAAGTTCAAGGCCGCGACAGCGTGCGTCGTCGCCAAAGCGACGAGCCCCGAGAGGAGGGGGAGCTCCGAAACGGCGATGAGCGTCACGCCGAGAAAGCAGATAATGGCTGCGACTGGCATGGCCGCGAGGCTCGCGAACGGCGCAACGGGGCTCAAGCGATGGAAATGCCACGCCGCAACAGGCACCACACCGAGCTGCGCCGCGAGCGAGATCGCAAGTGGCAGTGCAAGCCTGCCCGCATATCCTAGCCTCGAGTGAAGCGGGTCCATCGCTAGCGCGATCGTTCCCATGGCTGCGAAGCTGAGCTGGAACCCCGCGTCCCCAACCATCAAAGGCTCATGGACTAGAAGTAAGAGCGCGGCGATCGCGAGGCCGTTCACTGCCGGTGAACGAAGACTCAGAAGCCGCGCCCCCAGGACGGCGCTCGCCATCACCACGGCCCGCAAGACCGGTGGCCGGGCGCCGCAAAACGCAGCATAGAGCGGTAACAGAGCGAGAAGAACGAGGTACGAGCTCGAGGCGCTCACACCGCATCGACGCATGAGTCCATGGAGGAAGAGGATCCAAAGAGCAACGTGAGCGCCGCTGATCGCCATCACGTGATAAATGCCGGCACGCTGGTAGACACGCTCGAGCTCGGGCGATAGTCCCGCTCGCTCGCCCGTGACGAGCGCCGCCACCACCCCGAAGGTTTCTTCCGAGAGTGCACGCTCGAGACGTCTCAGAGCGCGAAGACGAAGCCGCGAGATGAAAGATGACCACAGCGGCCCTTTTTCATCGAGCGTCACTAAAAGACCACTCTTGGTCGACCCAAGAAGCTCGATTTCCTGGCGGGCGAGGTAGGCCGCCCCGTCGAAGCCGCCGGGGTTACGAAAATGGGACGGCAGGCGGAGGCGCACCCACAACGCGATACGGTCAGAAGCCTCGAGTAGCTCGAGCCGACCTCGATGGACGCCGCGAACACTCACCCTCAGACCACCTCGAACGCGGATCTCTTGGCCCGCGACCGTGACGCGTTCGACATCGAGGGTGAGCAACGTCTGGTCGCGCGCGCGCTCGGGCTCGCGACGAAGCCGGCCCTCGACGTGTCGCGGAGACACGAAGGCGCGCTCGCCCTCGCGTTGATAGAGCTCACGAAGCGCGGGGCTCGTGGTTTCCTGCAGCGTGTGGGCCGCATTCCCCATGAGGAAGAACAGAGCGGCGATGGACGCCGAGCCTGCGCGCAGCCAACCGCGGCTAGCCGAGACCGCGGCGGCAGCGAGGACGATGGCCGCCGTGCAGAGAGGAAGCCCGGGGCTACTGAAAGGAGCCAGCAGGAGGCCGGACAGGAGTGCTATGCACGGAAGTAGCGCCGGCGCTCTCACGAGAGCCCGCGCCGATTTCGGTCTAGAACGTCAGCTCTTTGCGGGTCTTTCGGATGACGAGGCCACGAGCAAGCGCGTCGAAATCGGCTTGATTGTCCGATAGCCGGCTTTGGGGGCAGGTCAAGCTCAGCACGTAAGCGAGATCCCGCGAGTAAACGACAACGAGCCGGTTGTAAATATCGACGGAGCCGCTTTTCTTGGTAAAGCGAAATTCGTGCGCGGCGTACGGGTCGAGGTCGACCGGGCCGTTCGCTATTGATTGATAGCTCGGCGCTTCCGCGATCGACGACTCGATGCGGGAGACCACCTTCCGAAAGTCTTTTTCTCCGCGCAGCTTTTGACGAATCAAAGCCAGCGTGACACGTGCTTCGGTGGTCTCTCGCCCTAGTGCGACGGCGACGTCGAAGGAGGGCGGCAGGTCGTCGACTTCCCATCCGCCCGACGGTATCTGAAGGCTCACTTTGAGCTCGTCGTTCGACCACACCGGCGGCGGGCTGAAATCGAGAGCGGGGGCAGCAGCGGGCTCTGGCTCGGGGACGGGCGTGGCTATGGGCGGCGAGGGTGTCACCGGCTGTGTCGGCAGGGGTTCCGGGCTGGGCGGAGGTCGTTGTGCGGGCGGCGGCGGTGGCGAGGGTGGTACGGGCGGTGGTGAGGGTGGCGGTGGCGAGGGCGCGGGTGGCGGTGGCGAGGGCGCGGCCTCCTGAGGTGGAGGACCACCGCCATTCGCCTCTTCGGTGGCCGCGAGATTGACGTACGTGCTCGGCACCGAGCGGAGCTTCCCGTCGGTCGTCATGAACTGAACGCTGCCACCTTTGATTTCGTAGGACTGAACGGCCATGCGGCTGCCGTCGACGAACACGAGGGTTTGCTGCGCCGCGGCAGCGGACACTCCGGCAACCCATAGGGAAACCAGTAACAGTGCGATTCTCATAAAATACTCCCCCACCAGATTCTTTTGCGTGCCTAGTATCGACCCTTGGGGGGCAGAGAATCAAGTCCGGAGAGTGATCGACGTCCTCTGCGGCGAATGAAGGTCGCGACGGTCTCGAAGTGATGTGTATTTGGAAAGAGATCGACGAGCTCGAGGGCGTCGATCTCGAAGCCGCTCTCCACCAGCGCACGCGCATCCCTCGCGAAAGCGGGGGCATCACAGGAGACATAGTGCAGGCGCTCAATCGGACTCGCCAGAAGGCGTTCGCGGAGGGCCCGTGTAAGACCGCCGCGCGGTGGGTCGACGACGACGATATCGTCGCGATTAAAGGAAAAAGATTCGGCGAAGGTGGCGGCGTCTTGCAGGATGAAGCGCACGTTCCCCGCATTCTGTTGCCCGGCAGCTTTCGCATTGGCCCGGGCGTCCGAGAGCGATCGTGGTGCGCTCTCGACCCCGACAACCTCTCCGGCCGCGGAGGCGAAGGGAAGCGAGAAAAAACCAACCCCGCAATAGAGGTCGATCCATCGCGCAACCGCCGACTTCGGAGCAACGATCTGGACGAGCCGGTCGAGGACGAACCGATTCGCCTGAAAAAAGCTGCCTGCGGTTTGCCGCAGCATGAGCTCGCCGAGACGATGCTCCACAACAGGGCTCCCGACGCGAAGCTCTCGCCGGCCGCCCCGCTCCGCCTCCACGATGAAGCCCTGGAGCCCCGCGTGCTCGAGCAGCTCGCGAGGCTCACGCTTTTCGAATTCAAGTATGCCATGCCTAGATTGGACGAGAAATCGAGCTATAACCCTCCCTGGCTGGTGGCTGGATTCTTGAAGCTCGATCGATTTCAATCCGCGCGCTCTCGTCGGATCCTCGTGGAACCAGGAACGGACGGCGCGCCAGGTCGCGTTCAGCGGCTCCGAAGCGAGAAGACAATGCTCGATATCGTGCACCTCGTGGCTCGCCCGCCCATGAAATCCCATCACGAGCTCGCCACCGCTTCGTGAGAAATGAAGTCGAATTCGAGTGCGATAGCCCGTTTCCGGAAATGGCGTCGCGACAACGGCGTCATGCGAGATACGCTGGCGCGAGAGGCTTTCGAGAAGGATGTCACGCTTCGTTTCGAGCGCAGCCGCCGGCGAGAGGTGCATCAGCGAGCACCCACCGCACCGACCATAATAAGGACACGGAGCCTCGCGCCGCTGCTCCGATGATTCCAAGAGCGCCACACTTCTCGCTCTGAGGAAGTCTTTCTTCTCGAGGACGGTCTCGACCTGATGTCTCTCACCGCTGACCGTCCCGGGGACAAAGACCACGCGTCCTTCGTGACGAGCAAGACCGTCGCCGCCGGCGACAATTTTCTCGATCTCGACCTCGAAACGCTTCATCATTTCTCTTACGCTCTTATCAACCAGAAAGATGGCCACAGAGGCACAGAGGCACAGAGAAAGCGAGAGTGGGAGTGAGCGAAGAGCACTTGGCGGGCTCTATTGTTAACGCTCCTGTCCGACGCTGCTAGCAGCGTCATCTCGCAGACGATGACGTCGCCCTGGAACATCTCGTTGCGCCCAGAGGAAACGCTAAGTGTTTTCAAAACTCTGTGTCTCTGTGTCTCTGTGGCCATTCTTAAGGCGCCCTCATGCTACCTAGAAGCCGAAAAGAGTCACGTGAGGCAGCGCGAGCTTCGCCCGAAGTCTGCGGCGATAAGCGCTTCTCACCGCCGCGTCATAGACCTTTTTTGGCATCCGTTCCCGATAGGAGGCGAGTGAGTCCTGAGACTCTCGGAGCAGCTCTCTCCGCACGTCGTCTTCGAGCTCGGCTTCGATCGCATCGAGCAGCTCTTGGTCGATTGCGGTGAGATTGTCTTCGATTCCGACGAGGCTTTGATCCGAATCGATCGAGTCACGGACTCGTGAGGCAAGACCGCGCGCGGATGGGAGGTCGAGTGCTTCGATCGCCGCCGCAATCTCTTCGAGATGTCCGCTCGGGTCGAAAGGTGGCTCGACGTCCTTTTCGCGCTCCCCCCCACCGAGACTCACCTCACGAAAGCGACGAAAACCGGCTTCCACTGTTTGACGGCAGTAGCCGAGCTTACGCGGCTTGGCGCGCGCTTGGGGTCGCTCGAAGACGCGATCGATCCCTTCCTTGACGACCGGTAGTGGTATCCCCTGCTCTTCCCAACGAAAGATGAGAAACCATTCTGCCGGAGTGATGAAGAGCGGGCTTCCGCGGCACTCGACGAAGTAATCCTCGACCGACCCATAGTAGTTCCCCTCGCCATCCAAAAGAGTGTCCCTACTTCAGATAAAGCACGTCATCCGAATAAAGCACTCGACGCGTCCCATCAGAAGCCTCCACCGCCAGCCCACCATCATCGGCAAGTCCATGGATGACGGCATGATAGCCCTCCCCCTCACGCGGCTGCACGAGAACCGCCCGCCCACCATCATCTGCCGCAAGCTCACGCCACCGGGCCAAAACGCGCGCCGCGTCGCGCTCGCGCCACCAAAACTCGAAGCGCGACACGACGCAAGCTGCAACCGCTTCCGTCTCGAGCGCCCCTCCCTGAATCCCACTAATGGACGTCGCTCGAGCGCGGACCTCCGTCGAAAGGCTTTCGTGCGGCTGCCCCACGTTGATCCCGATGCCGACGACGAAGACCTCTGCCCGCGAGCCTTTGAAAGAACCCTCACACAGGATCCCGGCGAGCTTTCGCTCGTTCACGTAGAGGTCGTTCGGCCATCGCAAGCTCACCTCGAGACCGCAGATTTCGTGAATCGCTTCCGCCGTCGAGACCGCAGTGAGAAGGGGCAGGAGCGAGGGCGGGAACTCACCTTCGGGCCGGAGGAGGATGCTCAGATAAAGTCCGCCTGGGGGCGATTCCCAGCGTCGTTTGAAGCGTCCCCGTCCGCCACTCTGCTCGCTCGCGAGAAAGAGACTTCCGTGAGGTGCTTCGTGCTTCGCATAAAGAAGCGCCAAGTCGTTCGTGGAAACACACCGACCGACATGGAGGATGAAGGTACCAAAACCGGCACCTTGAGCTCTTAGTCTCGCACCGAGGGAAGGTTTCGCGTTCGAGGTGGCTACCCCGATTTCGGTATCTTCGACTTCAACGCGTCGATTTCTTTCTGGATGAGGCCTTCGGCCAAGTCCGGAACGACTTCCCAAGCAATCTCCTGGATGACTTTCGAAGAGAGCTTGTCGACGACACGTTGCGCGATGCGCTCGACGAGATCGTCGTCTGAGCCATCTGGCTTAGGCGTGTCCGGCGCTGGGCTCGCGGCCGGTGCGGGCGCGGGTAAGGTCACGTCCAGTGGAGCAGCGGGAACCGGCGGTTCCGGATTGAGCGGTTCAGGCGCCGACGCGACGACCGGAGCTTCCACGGGTGGGACGGAAGGCACGGGCACGTCAACTGGAGGCACCTCGACTGGAGGCACCTCGACTGGAGGCACCTCGACTGGAGCGAACAGTGTTTCAGGCTCGCTCGTCATCTTCGGCAGGTCCGGCGGGTCGGGAGGAGGACTCGGCTCGGGGGTGCTCGGGGGTGTCATCTCCTCAAAAGGATCGGCCTCCGCGGCCGGTTCCGTTGTCGCTGGCGTGTCGATGGTCGGAATGGGCTCAGCCACATCATCGCCCGTCGGCGGCGAGAACGCGTCGGCAGCAGGGGGTGCCTCCATCGGGATCGCTATCTTGGGTGACTCGGCGGGCGGTAGAGCGTCGGTCGACGAAGGCGCTTCGAAACCACTCGGCGCGGACGAAACGGCCTCGAAGTCTCCATCGACCTTTACCGGCGGTGCGGCGGGCGGTTTTTCGCTCGGCACTTGCCACGTCGCGTCGGGATCTTCGGCTTCAATCGGGTTCAGTTCCTCTTCGATGGTTGCGCCTCTGCCAGCATCGCTGGGCTCGGATACGAGCGGCGGCGACATGAAAACCGTGGCGGCTTGTGCGTCCTCATCGACCGCCGGCGACTCGGGAACCATGGGGACCGGAGCGGCTGGCGTTTCGGGCGTCTCGGGCATTTCGCTCCAGATATCGTCACCGCTGGTGGGCGGAGCTGATGGCGCCGCCGGCACATCCGGAGCCGCGAGCAGCATCGTCTGATCTCCGGGGTCCATCGCGAGCTCGCGCTCGCCCGCTTCCACAGCGAAGGCTTCATTACCCTCATTTGGAGGCGGCTCGATGGGCGGCGGCACTGGAGCCACTGGTATTTGCGGCCCTTCCACGGGCGGGGGCGCGGCTAGCGAAGGAGGCTGAACGAGCACGGTCTCGTCTTCGATGGGCACACCGGCGAAGTCAGGCTCCGGTGCTGGCGGCGGAGCCGCTGACGGTGGGGGAGCTGGCGGCGAAGCCGCTGACGGTGGGGGAGCTGGCGGCGGAGCCGCTGACGGTGGGGGAGCTGCCGGCGGAGGGGGAGGTACTGGCGCAGGTGGCTGTACGGGCGGGGCCGCGGCTTGAGCCACGCCGCCCGTCGCTCCCGCGAGAAGCTCCTTGACCTTTGCGATCAGTGTTTGAGGCTCGAACGGTTTCGCGAGAAAGCCTTCACACCCTGCAGCCTTGGCGCGCTCTTGATCGAAAGGCTCGAACGCTCCGGTCAAAAGCAATACAGGTATCTGCTTCAAGTCGTCGTTGGACTTGATGAACTCGCAAACTTCGTACCCGTTCTTCTCCGGCATAATGATGTCGCAGAGAACGATGTCCGGTCGGATGGAACGAATCTCGTCTATGGCCTTTTGCCCATTTCCAACAGTATGGAGCTCGAAATCCTCGTCGGAAAATGTTAGCTCGATAACCTTTTGAATCGTAATGCTGTCGTCGGCGAGCAGGATCTTATGTCCCATCACCCTTCCTTCCGGCTATCCGAGATCGATCGGCCTTATCTTGGCATGCGAATCGCAATTCAGAATGCGTGATTCCGTGAGTTCGAAAATGTTAGCACCAGGGCACGATCGTGTCAACCGAGGCAACATCATAATTCCTTCCTTACGAAGGCTTTAGCCGCTCGAAGAGGAAGTCGATGATTTCGGTCGTCGACGAGGCCGGCTGGAAAACCGCCGCCACTCCCATGTCCAAGAGAACAGAGACATCCTGGTCGGGGATGATCCCCCCCGCGAAGAGGAGCACGTCGCTCATCTCCTTCTCTTTCAGGAGCTCGAGGATACGGGACAATAAATGTTGATGCGCACCTGAAAGGATCGACACGCCGATGGCATCGACATCTTCCTGAAGCGCGGCCTCGACGATTTGCTCGGGCGTCCGACGAAGGCCCGTGTAAATCGCTTCCATGCCCGCATCTCGCAGCGCGCGCGCGACGACGAGCGCCCCCCGGTCATGCCCGTCGAGCCCGGGTTTCGCGACTAAGATTCGAAGGGGGCGAGGAGCCGTCACATCGCTCTCCGGTATTGCCCGCCCACTTCGTAGAGCGCATGGGTGATTTGACCAAGGCTCGCGACCCGAACCGTCGTCATCAACTCGGCAAAGATGTTTCCCTCGGCGAACGCCACCTTCTTGAGACGCGCGAGAGCATCCGCCGTTTCTCCGGCATGACGGGCCTGGAAGCCGCGCAGGCGGTCGATCTGGTCCTGCTTTTCCTCGTCCGATGCGCGCGCGAGCTGCACCTCGCGGGGCGGGTCAGCTTCGGAAGTGGAAGTGGCGGTATCGGGATCGAGGAAACAGTTCACGCCGACGATGGGCAGCTCACCGCTGTCTTTTTTGAGCTCGTATTGAAGCGACTCTTCCTGAATACGGCTTCTTTGATATTGGAGCTCGATAGCACCCAAGACGCCTCCGCGCGCGTTGATGCGTTCGAGCTCCATGAGCACCGCTTCTTCCACGACTTCGGTGAGCTCCTCCATGATGTAAGAGCCTTGAAGCGGGTTCTCGTTCTTCACGACGCCGAACTCTCTGTTAATGATCTGCTGGATGGCCATCGCTCGGCGCACGGACTCCGCCGTTGGCGTCGTGATGGCCTCGTCATAGGCGTTGGTGTGGAGCGAGTTGCAGTTATCGTAAACCGCGGTCAACGCCTGGAGCGTCGTGCGGATATCGTTGAATTGAATTTCGCGTGCATGCAACGCGCGGCCCGAAGTCTGGATGTGGTACTTGAACTTTTGGCTGCGCTCGTTCGCGCCGTAGCAGTGCTTCAAAACGCGCGCCCAGAGCCGTCTTGCGACGCGTCCCATGACCGAATATTCCGGGTCGAGCCCGCTGCTGAAGAAAAAGGACAAGTTTGGCGCGAAGGAATCGATGGACATGCCTCGAGCGAGGTAGTACTCGAGATAGGTAAAGCCGTTGGCGAGCGTGAAGGCAAGCTGCGTTAACGGATTCGCCCCGGCTTCCGCGATGTGATAACCCGAGATCGATACCGAGTAGAAATTCCGCACATTCTTGTCGATGAAAAACTGCTGTACATCCCCCATCAGGCGCAGCGAGAACTCTGTCGAAAAAATGCACGTGTTCTGCGCCTGATCCTCTTTCAAAATGTCCGCTTGGACGGTGCCGCGGACCACGCGGAGAGCGTCGCTTGCGATACGCTCCCGCTCTTTGGCGCTCGGCGCCCTTGCCTCCTCTCGCTCGAATCGCTCCACCTGCTGGTCGATGACCGTGTTGAAGAACATGGCGAGGATGGTCGGCGCGGGACCGTTGATCGTCATCGACACGCTCGTCAGAGAGTCGACGAGATCGAATCCGGCATAGAGCTCTTTCATGTCGTCGAGGGTGGCGATCGAGACGCCCCCCTCGCCAATCTTTCCGTAAATATCGGGCCGCTCATCGGGCTCTTCACCATAGAGGGTAACGCTATCGAAGGCCGTCGAAAGACGCTTCGCTTTGTCGTTACGCGATAGAAAGTGGAAGCGCTCGTTCGTGCGCCGTGGCCCGCCCTCGCCGGCGAACTGGCGGCGCGGAGACTCTTCGCTGCGTTTGAAGGGATAGACACCGGCGGTGAACGGATATTCGCCGGGGATGTTCTCATTCAAACGAAAACGCAGGATCTCACCCCAATCCTCGAATCGAGGAAGAGCCACTCTGGGAACAACACTCCCGCTCAACGTCTTCGTCCGAGCTTCAACTTGGATCTCGCGTCCTCGTACTTCGAAGCGCACTTTTTGTCGAGCGTAACGGGACTTGAGCTCGGGCCAAGTCTCGATGAGCCGCCAGCTCTCATCATCGAGATCCTTCCGCAGCTCGTCGTACCTTCGGCGAAGGGCCGCCTCGACCTCTGGTTCAGGGCACTCTTTGGCGGCGCCGTCGAGATGTTGCAAGCGCCGGGCGATACTCACTTGCTCCTCGACGTGGGCGCGCTCTCTGCGAGCAAACTCGGCAATCTCGCCGAGATAACGCACGCGCTTGTCCGGGATGAGCGCATGACGTATTCCGGTCGAGACGCCGGCAGGAACGCTCAACGAGGATTTTGGCAGCTCGGGAGCGAGATCGCGCAGAAGGTCCAGCAGATGCAAATACAGAGCGGTGACGCCGCGATCACCGAACTGGCTCGCGATGGTTCCGTAAATAGGCAGCGCGTCATCGCCCACGTCGTGCGCAATTTGTCTGTTCCTGCGAAACTGCTTGCGGACGTCGCGAAGCGCGTCATCGCTGCCGCGACGATCGAATTTGTTGATTGCCACCACGTCGGCAAAGTCGAGCATGTCGATTTTCTCGAGCTGCGACGCCGCCCCGTATTCGGGGGTCATGACGTAGAGGCTCACATCGCAGATATCCGCAATGGCCGAGGACCCCTGTCCAATGCCGCTCGTCTCGACGAAAATGATGTCGAAACCGGAGGCTTTGAGAATCCGGATCGCTTTCTCGGTCGCGCGGGAAAGCTCGGAGCCCGAGCCGCGCGTCGCAAGGCTCCGCATGAAGACGCGTTCGTGGTCGATCGCGTTCATGCGAATGCGGTCACCGAGAAGCGCACCGCCCGTCTTTCGCTTCGACGGGTCGACCGACACGACTCCGATCCGAAGCTCGGGCGCATCCGCCACGAGCCTTCGTATGATCTCGTCCGTCAAAGAGCTCTTCCCGGCGCCTCCGGTACCCGTGATGCCGAGGACGGGCACGCTTCGCTCCTTCGCGAGCTGCCCGAGACGTTTGTCGAGCTCGGTACCCAGCCCGGATTCATCGAGCTCGGCCTGGGTGATGAGACGCGCGAGCTTAGAGGCTTCGCCCGCTTCGAGCCAGGACAAGTCGCCGTTCGAAGAGACGGGCGCGAGCGCAAAGTCCGCTTCTTGCACCATATGGTCGATGATCCCGGCTAGGCCGAGACTCAAGCCGTCTTCCGGAGAGTAGATCTTGGTGACGCCGTAGGCTTCGAGCGCTTTAATCTCGCTCGGGATGATGACTCCCCCGCCGCCGCCAAAGACTTTGACGTGCCGTGCGCCGCCCTCGCGAAGCCGGTCCACGAGATAGCGGAAATATTCGTTGTGACCGCCCTGATAAGAGCTCACCGCGACCGCCTGCACGTCTTCTTCGATGACGGCGTCCACGATCTCCGCGACGGAGCGATTATGCCCTAGGTGGATCACTTCGACGCCACGCGCTTGGAGCAGGCGGCGGATGATGTTGATGGAAGCGTCGTGGCCGTCAAAAAGCGACGCGGCCGTCACGAAACGCACGGAATGAGTGGGCTTGTAGCGCGTCTCGGACGTCGTCATCGCGTTGGCCTCAGTTTACTCCGAGCGGAGCTCGTCCAACAGAAACCGAGCGCCCGAGCTGTACGGGCAGGGAAGAACGGGTTGACTAGAGCTCAGCCGGAGACGGCGGCGCGAGCTCTTCCTGGGTCTGGTTGATGAGCTCTTTGAGCTCTTTGCCCGGCTTGAAATAGGGAACTTTCTTCGCGGGCACGTCGACGCGCTCACCCGTCTTCGGATTACGTCCCTTGCGGGACTCGCGCTGCCGGATCCGGAAGCTACCGAAGCCTCGAAGCTCGATCTTGTCGCCACGGTGAAGAGCATTGATGATGCTCTTGAAAACGGTATCTACGATGATCTCAGAGTGTTTCTTGGTCAGATCCGACACTCGCGACACTTCTTCGATCAGTTCCGCTTTCGTCATGACTAAAAGTCTCCCTTCTCAAATACTCGAGCGACCCGGCCTGGCTACTCCCGGTAAGCTATTTCGCCGCGAGCGCCGGTGCCGGGCCACTTTAGAGATCTTACCCTTCGGACTCGCTCTCCGTCTTTTCCGCGGCGTCGGTCTCGGGATTGGCTCGCGAGCTCGATCCCCAGTCCGCCCCAAAATCCGCGACGTCTCCCAATGTAGCATTGGGAGAGCCTTGGCTCGAATAATGCGCTTCGTAGTCGTCGACGTTGACCGCTCGAATCGAGAGCCCGATCTTGCGCTCTTGCTGCGACATCTTGATGATCTTCATGCGGTAGGAGTCGCCGACCACGAGCTTGTCCTCGGCGTTTTCGACGCGCTCGTCATCGACTTCCGAAACGTGCAAGAGACCTTCGATCCCTTCCTCGATCTCGACAAAGGCTCCGAAATTCGTGAACCGGACCACTTTCCCGTCCACGACATCGCCTTCCTGATGACGGTTGAAGAACTCTTCCCACGTGTCCTCGCCCATCTGCTTCAAGCCGAGCGAGAGACGCTGATTGTCGGCGTCGATGTTCAGAACGACAGCGTCGACGGTGTCGCCCTTCTTGAGAACTTCCGAGGGATGGCTTATGCGCTTGTTCCAGCTCATGTCGGAGATGTGGATGAGGCCGTCAATACCTTCCGCCACTTCTACGAACGCGCCGAAATCGGTGAGGTTTCGTACTTTGCCTTCGATGCGCGCACCCGTCTGATATTTTTCAGCGAGCTGCTGCCACGGGTTTGGCTCGATTTGCTTGAGGCCGAGGCTGATGCGACGCTCTTGGCTGTCGACCTGGAGCACCATTGCTTCGACTTCGTCGCCGACCGTGAGTACTTTCGAAGGGTGCTTCACCCGCTTGCTCCACGACATCTCGGAAACGTGGATGAGACCCTCGACGCCTGGCTCGAGCTCGATGAAAGCGCCGTAATCGGTGAGGCTGACGACTTTGCCTTTCACGCGCTCGCCGGTGGGAAAGCGCGACTGGGCGGATTCCCACGGGTCGGGCGAAAGTTGCTTGTAACCAAGCGAGACACGCTCTTGCTCGCGGTCGAACTTGAGTACGACAACCTCGGTTTGGTCGCCGACGTTGAACAGCTCCGACGGGTGCTGGATACGCCCGAAGGACATGTCCGTGATGTGGAGAAGGCCGTCAATGCCGCCGAGATCGATGAAAGCGCCGTAATCGGTGAGGTTCTTGACCACCCCACGAAAGACGCGGCCTTCTTCGAGCGCGTCGAGTGTTTCGGCCTTTCGCTCGGTGAGACCTTCTTCGAGCACGACTTTGCGGGACAGAACGATGTTGCCACGCTTCTTGTTGACTTTGATGACGCGCATCTCGAGCTCTTGTCCTTTCAAGCTGTCGAGATTACGCACCGGGCGCACATCCACTTGAGATCCGGGCAAGAACGCACGCACCCCGATATCTACGGCGAGGCCGCCTTTGATGCGCTCGATGACACGCCCTTTGACGATCGCTTTGCTGTTATAAGCCTCTTCGATGACGTCCCAGATTTTCATCTTTTCGGCTTTCTCGCGCGAGAGCACGAGATAGCCGTTCTTGTCTTCGGCCTTTTCGAGAAGAACGTCAACGGTGTCACCGGCTTTTACCGTGATCGCTCCGGTCTCGTCCCGGAACTCGTTGATGTTGATCATACCTTCGGACTTGTAGCCGACATCGACGACCACTTCGGTGTCCGAGACCTGCAGCACTTTGCCCGGGACGACTTCGCCCTCGGTGATGTTGCTGTTATAAGCGTCCAGAAGCTTTTCGTATTCCTCGGCGGAAATGAAGGCTTCGGCTGGCTCCCCGTCCCCTCCTTCGACGAGGCTCCCGGTTATGTCGTTGGTTTCCACCATGCTTGGTTTGATTCCTCCTAGAACTCGATCGATTTATAGGTGAGCACGCGAACGGCCGAGATTGTTTTTTTGATGGGCTCGCTATTAACGGGGCGGACTAACCTATAAACCGTTATCCTACTCTATTTAATTGGTTTATGTCAAGTTTGATTCAGCCGCCGGCTACCGACCACCTGCTGCTGCTCACCCCGCCGCAGGTGTCGATTCCGGGCGGAAGTCCTGCGCTACACAGGATAGGTTGGGTGTTAGTTCAGTCTTTCGGTGGCGGCTTCGAGGAGTTTTTCAAGGGTTTGTTCGGGTGTTAGGTCGGTCGTGTTGATTTCTATGGCGTCCTCGGCACGGCGGAGAGGGGAATGGGCGCGGCTGCGGTCGGATTCGTCTCGGACCTCGAGGTCATGGGTTACCCGGTCCAGCGTCACCGACTCCTTCTCAGCTTGTTCGGTGAATCGGCGTTTCGCTCGCTCACCGGGGCGCGCATCGAGGAAGAATTTTATGTCGGCGTCCGGGAAGACGACGGTTCCGATGTCGCGCCCCTCCAGTACGACCCCGCCTGGTTTTGCAATCGCGCGCCATAGCTCTACGAGGTGGGCCCGAAGCTCCGCGTGAACGGCAACCCTGGACGAGGCGTTCGCGACCCGCTGCTCCCGAATGGCCTCGCTTACGTCCTCCCCGTCGAGAAGGATGCGCTCGAAACGCTCCCCCGCGAACTCGATTCGAGAGCTTGCCGCCAAAGCCGCGAGCGCTTCGCCGTCGTCCATGTCGATGCTCTCGCGTAGCGCTTTGAGGGCGACGGCCCGAAACGTAGCGCCCGTATCCAGATAGACCAAGGACAGCCGCTCCGCGATGTTCCGGGCCGCGGTGGTCTTTCCGGCACCAGCGGGTCCGTCGATAGCGATGATGGGGCGGCGGCGAGCGCTCACTTGACCCTTGTCCGACGAGCCCCCGTCGGTAGCTCACTCTTTAGCGCGGTAACCTCGGCGGGGCTTAGCTTCCTGAAAGCGCCAGGCGCGAGGCCTCGCACGGAGAGCGGTCCGATGCGCTCGCGATGCAGCTCGACGACCGGGTAGCCGAGAGCGCGAAACAGACGCCGGATCTCCCGGTTCTTACCCTGGCGCAACGTCACCCGCATACGGGTTCGAGGTTTGGCAATATCCCTGCTTTGCCTCGAGTTGAGCACGCGCACGTTGTCGATGGAAAGACGCTTGCCTTCGACGACGATACCGCGCGCCGCCTTCTCGAAGACACTCGGTCCCGGAATCCCGAGGACACTCACGAGATAGATTTTCTCGACTAGATATTTTGGATGGGTCAGTCTCTGCGCCAGCTCACCGTCATCGGTCAGGACCAGCAGGCCACTGCTCGCCATGTCGAGCCTGCCTACCGGGAACAAGCTCTGATAGGACATCGGCAATAGATCCATGACCGTCCGCCGCCGGCCTGGGTCCGACCTCGTGGTGACATAGCCGGGCGGCTTGTTGATCACGACGTAACGCCGCGCGACACGGGCACGCACCCGGGAGCCATCGACTCGGATATCTTGCACAACAGGATCGGCAACGCTCCCGAGCTCCGTTACGACTTCGCCGTCCACTTGGACCCGCCCTTCGAGCATCAACTGCTCAGCCGTGCGACGAGACGCGATGCCGGCGTGGGATAGGATTTTTTGGAGGCGTTGTTTCATGAGCAGCATTCAGCATTCAGCATTCAGGATCTATTCCGTGGGGGGCGCTCGGTTCGTTTGGAGTTACCGGCGTTGGTTCTTCTTCTAGCGGTTCTATTTCTACTTCGGCTTTTGCTTGGTCCAGGGTTTCCAGGGTTTCTACTTGTTGGGCTACTTCGTCGCCGAAGACTTCGTACATGTCCTTGAGTTGCGGTAGGTCCTTTAGGTCTTTTAGGCCGAAGCGGACCAGGAACTCTTTGGTGGTGCCATATAGCAGCGGGTGGCCGACTACTTTTTTGCGGCCGGCGATCTTGACGAGCTTTCTTTCCAGGAGGGTTCGTACGACACCGGCGGAGTGGATGCCCCGCAGCTCCATGATCTCGGGGATCGTGGTTGGTTGGCGGTAGGCGATGACGGCCAGGGTTTCCAGCGCCTGTATCGAGAGGCGCGACGGCCGTGGACTATCGAAGAGGCGCCGGACGCGTTCGTGGAGCTCCGGCCGGGTCGTGATCTGCCAGCCGCCGGCGACTTCGACGATCTGAAGGCCGCGGCCGCTTTGGTCGTAGAGCTCCTTCAAGCTTCTGAGCGCTCCCACGATGAGCTCGGGGGCTTCGGGAATTGCTTTTTTCAAGCTGCGCAGGGTAATCGGCTCGCCCGAGGCGTAGAGCAGCGCTTCGACGCTCGCTTGTGCCTCTTCAAGCGACAGAACAGGCTCGGCGGGCTCTTGGGTCTCCCCACTACCGTTGACAGGCATGTCGTTCAGAGGCTCACTCTTATCAGGCTTATCGGGCTTATCAGGCTTATCAGGCATCGGGGTGCCGCATCACGTGGATCGTTCCGAACAGCTCCTTCTGATAAATCTTCAGCGTCCGAAGGCGAACCATTTCGAGGATAGCGAGAAAAGTTGCGATGACGTCACCGCGATTGGTCGCGTCATCGAAGAGATCGACGAAAGTGCATGGACCGTCGGCGTCGAGGCGCAGCGCGAGCCTCCGGATCATTTCTTCCATCGAGATCGTTTCGCGCTCGAAAACGAGATCGGTTCGTTGTCGGATACGAGAAAGCACTTCGCGGAACGCGCTCAGAAGCTCGAACAAGTCCACATCGAGCAAGGTCTCCTGCTCCGGAGCGTCGCGACCGTTGCCGGGGGCTAAACTTTCGACGACGGAGTCGGGCCGAACGAATGTGGCCTCTCGAATCTCTTCGTGCTGGTGTAGCTGAAGCGCGGCTTCCTTGTAACGCTCATATTCGAGCAGCCGTGTAACGAGCTGGGCACGAGGATCCTCACTCTCTTCGTCTTCCGTACCGTCCTCGTGCGGCGGCGGCAACAGCATCTTCGACTTGATGTGAATCAACGTCGCCGCCATGACGAGGAACTCGCCGGCAAGGTCCAAGTCAAGCTCTTCCATGAGCTCGAGAATCTCGAGATATTGCTTCGTGATCTCGGCAATCGGAATGTCGTAGATCTCGACTTCGCTCTTGCGAATCAAATGCAGCAACAGATCGAGCGGCCCGACGAAGATCGGGAGTCGCACGTGATATTTCGGCTCGACGTCCCCGCTCTCATCCGTGCTTTCGCTGAGATAGAGCTCTGTAAGACTCATAGATCGTCCTCGGTTGGAAGCTTTATCGCGGCGCGCACATCGACCATCGTCGACTCGGCAACCTCGCGTGCCTTCCGTCCGCCTTCGCGAAAAATATCACGTACGTCGTCGGGACGCTTCTCGAAAGCTTCGCGGCGGGCACGGATGGGCTCGAGGCGCGGCACGAGCGCGTCGGCAAGGGCGCTCTTGCACTCGATGCAGCCAATGCCGGCGGTCCGGCAGCCATCGGCGGCCCAATCTCGAGTCTCTTGGGTGGAGAAGACTTTGTGCAAATCGAAGACGGGGCAGATGGCTGGGTCACCCGGGTCTGTGCGCAGCTTTCGGGCCGGATCGGTGACCATCGTCTTCAGCTTCTTTCGGATCGAAGCTTCGTCTTCCGCGAGCCCGATCGTGTTGCGGTAGCTCTTCGACATTTTTCGGCCGTCGGTCCCGGGAAGCTTCGGGGTGGACGTGAGCTTGACCTCGGGCTCGGGGAGCACCGGCCCGTAGAAATTGTTGAAGCGGCGCGCGATCTCCCGGGTGAGCTCTACATGAGGCGCTTGATCGACCCCGACCGGAACCGTGTCGGCGCGATAAATAAGTATGTCCGCGGACTGAAGAAGCGGGTAGCCGAGAAACCCGTAGGTCGTCAGATCCTTCTCGCGAAGCTGGTTCATCTGCTCCTTGTAAGTCGGGACGCGCTCGAGCCACGGGAGCGGCACCACCATCGACAACAAGAGATGGAGCTCGGCATGCTGCGGCACGTGGGACTGGACGAAGAGCGTCGATCGTTCCGGGTCGAGCCCAACCGCGAGAAAATCGAGGGCGAGCTCGTGGGTGTTCGCCTTCAGCTGCGATGTATCGGCGTAATCCGTCGTGAGGGCATGCCAATCGACGATGCAGTAGAACGTGTCGTACTCGTCCTGCATGGCCTCCCAGTTCTCGAACGCCCCTAGCAGGTGACCGAGATGGGCGGCGCCCGTTGGACGCATGCCAGACAAAACACGTTTCTTCGTTGTCATAATGTGCTGAGTTGCAGCGGATGCTAGCACAAAATCAAAGCAGTTCCCGGAGGTTTTGGTGCACTTGGGCGCCTAGTCTTTCACCGAGAAGCTCTTGCAAGTCCTCGAGCGCAGCCGCTTTTACACCCTTCAAGCTTCTGAACCGCGTCAGCAGTCGTCGACGTTTTTTGGGGCCCACACCGGGGATGGACTCGAGCGACGAGCTCATGTCGCGAGCTTTTCGCTGCTGGCGGTGGAACGTGACCGCAAAGCGATGCGCCTCGTCACGGACACGCTCCAGAAGCTGCCGCGCCGGCGAATGCTGGTCGAGCACGATCGGCTCGGGCAGCTCGGGCCGGAAGATCCACTCTTCTTTCTTGGCGAGGCTCACCATCGGCAAATGTGAGAGACCGAGCTCCTCGAGCGCGTCGAGAGCCGCGCTCAGCTGGCCTTTGCCTCCATCGATCAAAACGAGGTCGGGAAGCTCGTCACCTTGCTCGAGCACTCGGCGGTAGCGCCGGAGCACCACTTCGCGCATCGCCGCGAAGTCGTCAGGCTTCCCCTTCTCGATCGACCGGATCTTGTATTTGCGGTAATCGCTCCGCTTGGGCTGGCCGCGCTCGAAAGTCACCATCGAGGCCACGACCTCGCTTCCCTGGATGTTAGAGATATCGAAGCCTTCGATACGCTCCGGCTTGTCCACGAGCTCGAGCACGTCGCGGAGGGCTTCGAGCCGTCGATTGGTCTGACGACCCTCTTCTCGGAAATCGAGCTCGTAGGCGAGCCGCGCGTTCCTGTTGACGAGCTCGACGAGCCTTCGCTTGCCGCCCTTCTTCGGGACGAGGATCTCCACTTTCGAGCCTTTTTTCGAGCTCAGCCAGTCCGCCACGAGAGCGCGCTCGGCGAAATCATACGGCAGGTGGATCGTTGAGGGAAGGAACCGGCCAAGCTCGTAATATTGTTTCAACGACGCTTCGACGAGCTCCGCGTCCTCTTGCGTTCCGAGCTCCTCGAGAAGAAAGCTGTCGCGATCGACGACTTTCCCCGAGCGCACCGAAAAGACTTGAAGCACGGCGTTCTCGCCCTCTCGATAAAGACCGAAAACGTCGCTTTCGCCCCCGCGCACTGAAGCCATCTTCTGACGGACGCCTAGATCCTCGAGCATGCTAACGTTGTCGCGAAGCCGCGCCGCTTCCTCGAAATGCTCCTCCTCCGCCTCGGCAACCATCTTCCCCTTGAGCGAGGCGATCAAATCATCGTTTTTGCCTTCGAGAAAAAGCTTGGCGTCCTCAGAAGCCTTGCGATAGGTCTCGAGGCTCACGATGTCGTCGACACAAGGTGCTACGCAACGCTTGATCTGATATTGCAGACACGGCCGCGGCCTCTTGCCGTTCAGCTTCTCCCTGCAATTGCGTATGCCGAAGAGCCGGTGGACGAGATTCGCGGTCTTGCGAGCGAGGCTCGCGGGAACGTAGGGCCCCGAATAGACCGCGCCGTCCGAGCCGGGATGGCGCACGATATAGAGGCGTGGGTAGCCTTCGTTCAAAGTGAGCTTCAGGTAAGGATGGTTCTTGTCGTCGCGAAGAAGAACGTTGTAGCGCGGCTTGTGCGTTTTGATGAGGTTGTTCTCGAGCACGAGTGCCTCGCGCTCGGTATCCGTGACGACGACGTCGACATCGACAACTCGCTCGACGAGGACGTCGAGCCGCGGGCTCTCGACCCGAGCGTCCAAGAAGTACGAGCGCACGCGGCTTCGAAGCGAGCGGGCTTTGCCGACATAGAGGATCTCCCCACCCCGCCCACGGAACAGATAGACGCCCGAGCTCTTGGGGAGCTCGGCGACCTTCTTCTGGAGGTCCATTTCTGACCACCAGTATAGCCGTGGAGGGGTCGCTAGACTTGCTGGTGCTCTCGTTCCACCGACGACGTGCCCTGAGATTGTCGCGCGGCCATCACGGGCTTGGGATCGTCCGCACGTTGCGACACGTAAGGATCACCTTTTTGGGGCGCGCGCCAATTATCGATCAAGCCGACGATCTGGACGCAAGCGACGGTGCAGTAGCGCGCGCACGTCTTGGGCGTGTCGAACTCGCGTCGAAGATCTTCTTTCGTGTACTCGGCGAGTGCGGTCCCCGGATAACCCCGCTGTTGGGAGCAGAGATGGACGAGACCGTCCTCGCAAATATAGAGATAGCGCGCGCCGGCGCGGCAGCGCCAGCTATGGGGTTTACCGTGGGCGAGATCCTCACGAAAGCCCGTGAAGCGTGCGTAGCTCTTCTTTCCCTGCTGGCGCAGCCGGTCGTAGACCGACATCTCGCGGGCGCTGAGAGGAACGAGCTTGCCGGCGCCGTCATGAATGATGCCGAGCGTCGTGGAAAAACCGAGCTCGACGGCGCCGTTCGCGACCTCGACAGCGTCCTCGGGTTGATCGATGCCGCTGCCGATGACCGAGTTGATGTTCACGAAGAACTCGGCATGTTCGGCGAGGTTACGGAGCTTGGATTCTAGGACCTTCAAGGACTTCTTCGAAACTCGATCCGGCTTGACGTTGTCAATGCTGATCTGAAGATGTTGGAGCCCACAGGCGTTGAGCTTCTGGATGCGCTCGGGCGTCAGAAAATAGCCATTCGTGATGAGCCCGGCGATCATCCCTCGCTTGCGGATGCGCGCGATGATCGCGTCGAGCTCTGGGTGGAGCGTCGGCTCTCCACCGCTGATGGTGACGATAGACGTGCCGAGATCCCCGAGCTTGTCGACGCGGCGCAGCATCTCGTCGATAGGAACGGGCGGCGAAAAATCATCGTACTCGTTGCAATAAGTACAAGCCAAGTTGCAGCGCCTCATCGGTATGATGTGCGCGAGCACCGGATGTTTCGTCGAGAGAAGACCGCTGCCGATTTTCCATAGCTCGTGCGCCCGGATCTTGGCCTTGTTGCGCCACTTCATCGTTCAGTTCCGGATGATCTCGACATTGGATGGAAGGTCGAGCTCGAAGGCCCCGTTCGGAAGCACGCCATTGATGATCGTATTCTGGAACAGGATGACCGTGTGGTCCCGGTTGTGCTCGTGAAACACGGAGCGTATCGGAGTCCAGGTTTTCTTGGCGATAGTGAGCTCGAGATACGCAAACATCGACGCGGCCGACCCTGGTTTGGGCAAGAGCTTCAAAACGACGGCCTCATCGGTCTCTTCGACGAGGCTGGCGTCGTAGTTCTCGCCGATTTTGTCATTGTTCGTGCCGAAGCCGATTAGAAGGTCCGCACCGCTTGAGCCGCCTTTCCCTCGGTCGAACTCCATCACTTGATTGGAGGTTGCGTTGTAGAGGCGCACGCGTTCGTCCCGTATGAGAAGGACCTTGGGAGCCGGCGAAAGGTGCTCGAAGCGGATGCGTCCGGGAAGTCGCAGATAAAGGCGGCCTTTGCTGACGTCATCTTCATCGAGAATGAAATCGTGATCGGTCTGCTCGAAGTTAGCCGCGAGGGTCTTGAGCTCGGCACCCGCTTTTTGCATTTCGGCCAGGATCTCATCAAGACGATCTGTAGTGGCTGTAGTGGCTGCAGTGGCTACAGCAGGCACGGCCGCTAGCGACAGAAGCAACAACAAGAGTTTTTGCATCAGCATGCCGAAAACGCAGTTTACCGCGCTTGAGAATGCGCTTGTTCAGGCTCCACGAGCTCGGCCACGGTGCCGTGGCTCAGAACCTGACCGTCGAGCATCTCTATGACCCGGTTGCTCATCTCCGCCGCCGCGGGATTATGCGTGATCATGACGATGGTCTGCTTTTTCTCCCGATTCAAATCCGAGAGAAGTCGGAGCACTTGCTCCGAGTTGCGAGAGTCGAGATTGCCGGTGGGCTCGTCCGCAAGAATGATGGCCGGGTTGTTCACGAGTGCTCTGGCAATAGCCACCCGCTGCTGCTCGCCTACGGAAAGCTCGAGCGGTTTGTAGTCGAGCTTGTGGCGCAAGCGCACGATCTCGAGCAGATCACCCACTTCGTCGCGGCTTATCAGAGGCCCGCCATAAATCTGTCGTGCGATCTCGATATTCGCCTGGACGGTGAGCGTCGTAAGAAGGTTGAACCGTTGAAAGACGAAGCCTATCTTCTTGCAGCGAAGGCGCGTGCGCTCGGCATCGGACACGTCGGCGAGGTCGACACCGTCCACGAAGACGTGGCCCGAAGTGGGCCTCGACAAGCCACCGAGAATCTGAAGCAAAGTCGTTTTGCCGCAGCCGGAGGGACCCATGATCGAGACGAACTCGCCCTCTTTGATCTCGATGTCGATGCCCTGAAGAGCGGGGACATCGAGGGAACCGGTCCGGTACACCTTACGGAGGGCTACGGTCTTCAGAATGGCGGCGGGTTGCGACATGGATGATTATTTACGATTGCGGTCGAGTCTACTCGAAATTTAGCGCTTCCACCGGATCGAGCTTCGCCGCTCGATAGGCGGGATAGAGCGCCCCCAAGAGTCCTCCGCTGATGCCGAGGAGAGCTGACATCGCGAACCATTGAGGATTCAAGTCCACGGAAAGCGTGGGAAAAAACGTGATGATGCCCCATCGGCCGAGAAAAGAAAACAGAAAGCCGACAACGACGCCCATCACGCAGATGAAAAACGACTCCACCATGACGAGACGAATGATATAGGTTTTGCTCGCCCCGAGCGCTTTGAGAATCCCGATCTCGCGCGTGCGCTCGATGATGGTCGTATACATCGCGAGCAGGATCACGAGATAGCTGATGAGCGCCGCGAAGATCGAGAGCGCGCGGATGAACTCTTTCAACCCGAGCGCGTTCTCCCTCATCGCTTCCGAAAAACGCGCGAGCGCGGTAATTTTGTAGCCTTCGAAGCGCTCTTTGAGCGACGCGCTCACGTCGTCCACCGAAACACCTTCGGCAGCTTTGATGAAGAAAAACGAGGCCTTCCCGATTTGTGCCGTCGCCTCTTGCATGTCGGAGATGGCCATGAAAACGCGCACGCCCGCGCCTGCCCGACAGATGCCCGAGACTTCGAACTCCCGGTTCATGATCATCATCTTCTCGCCGAGCACGATGTTGTCCGCCGCGGCTAGAACAGTATCGACGACGAGGTCGAGCGGTCTTGCCAGGCCACGGCCCTCCAAGATCTCGAGACCCACGCCGACCTCGTTATATGACGCTTTGTCCACGCCGAACATCATGACGATCTTGCTCTGCCCCTTCACCTTGGTGAGCGAACCGATGAGTATGGGCGCCACCGACGCCACGCCAGGAACGTCGAGAAGACGCTCGCCAAGCCGCTCGGAGAGAACGCCGGCGCTCAATGCGAGAAAGGGCGAAGAATCCGGAGGCTGAAAGAGAACATCCGCACCGACATTCATGATGCGCTCGGCGGTCTCTTCGAGGCTCCCATTCGCGAGCCCCACGAGCACGAGCAGAAGCGCCACGCCTAGAGCTACCGCCAGGATACCGACCGTGGTGCGGGTTTTGCGGTTGAAGATATTCGCCAGAGGAAGATTCGCCATGCTGGATCTTTCATTTGCACGCCTCTCGGGGCAGCGCAAACAGGCTATGTTAGCAAACTGGCCGGGATGCAGCAACTTGTACGGGGGGGTAACCCACTCTTGGCTACCTTCTGCCGGGTCATTGCTATACTCCTGCGCTATGAAAGCTATTCGGGTACACCAGACGGGGGGCTGGGACGCGCTTCAGATCGAAGATATCGCTACGCCAGAGCCGGGGGCGGGGGAAGCCCTCGTCAGGATCGAGGCGATTGGGGTCAACTTCATCGACATCTATCATCGGACGGGGCTCTATCCGCAGAAGACGCCGTTTACTCTCGGGCGGGAGGCAGCGGGGGTCGTGGACTCTGTGGGCGACGGTGTCAACGAGGTTCGGCCGGGGGATCGCGTGGCTTATGCGCTGACACCAGGGGCCTATGCCGAGATGGCGGTCGTGCCGGCGTCGAAGCTCGTGCCGCTGCCCGACGGCGTATCGACCTCGCTCGCGGCCGCGATCATGCTTCAAGGGATGACGGCGCACTATCTTTCGCGCGCGACGTTTCCTATCGAGGCCGGCCACCGTGTGCTCGTACATGCGGCCGCGGGAGGGGTTGGGCTTTTGCTCACGCAAATGGCAAAGCGGCGCGGTGCCCAGGTTTTCGGCACCGTATCGACACAAGCCAAGGCGGAAGCGGCCAAGGGTGCTGGGATTGACGTCGTTATCCGGTATACGGAACAGGATTTCGAGGCCGAGGTGCGAGAGGCTACCAGTGGCGAAGGGTTGCACGCGGTTTACGACTCGGTCGGGCAGACGACGTTCGAGAAGAGCTTGCGCTGTTTGCGCCCGCGCGGCGTGCTTGCGCTCTTTGGGCAATCGAGCGGGCCGGTCCCGGCGTTCGATCTTGCCAAGCTCGGCGCGGGAGGGTCGCTCTTCATCACACGGCCGACCCTCGCCCACTACATGCTCGACCGTGACGAGCTTCTCGAGCGAGCCGGTGACGTTCTCGGCTGGGTCGAGCGGGGCGAGCTCGACGTCGCCATCGATCGTGAGCTTCCGCTCGCGGAGGCGGCGGAGGCGCATCGCTTGCTCGAGGGACGAAAGACCAGCGGGAAGCTGATTCTGAAGCCTTGAAGGAACCACTGGCAGCAAGCGCCTGACTGAAGGAGCAAGGAGGTTTCGACGCCTCGATCTCGTCTTACCTTTGATGAGAGGAGGTAGAATGACGTTATGCTTGGAGTCATCGACAGCGTGGAAACCCGCCGCTTCAGCGTGGAGGAGTATCACCTCATGGCGGAGGCCGGGATACTCGGCCCCGATGAGCGGATCGAGCTCATCCGCGGCGTCGTCCACACGATGAGCCCGAAGGGCCGGGCGCACACGATCGCAGGGGCGCGCGTGGGCCGTATTCTCGATCGAAAGCTCGAAGGTCGGGCAAGCGTGTATCCGGAAGCCTCGCTGCCGTTTCCGGAGCTCTCGTCGGAGCCGCAGCCCGACGTCGTCGTTTGTTCGAGCCCCGACATCGACGCGTTCGGCACCGAAGCGAGCAAACCGCTTCTCGTCGTCGAGGTGTCTCATTCGTCCAAACGACTCGACCTCGGCCCCAAGGCCTTACTCTACGCCGAGGCTGGTATTCCGGAATACTGGGTCGTCGATCTCGTCGACCGGGTTCTGGTCGTCTTTCGCGATCCCCGGGATGGGCGCTACGCGTCGCAATCCCGTTTTCAGCCGGATGATCGCGTGACGCTGACGGCGTGGCCCGACATCGCTATCGAGGTGCGTGAGCTCTTTCCGCGGTAAGGCGACGAAGCTCTTGGCATCAAAGACCGTCGCTGACCATTTGCGCTCGATCGCGATAGGGCCGAGGCCCTCCCTCGAACACCAGCGAGACGAGATGTCGTACAACTCTCTCACAGTGAACGCTCCTTTAGAGCGGAGACTTCTGCGAGCGCGGTGAAGTCTCGATCGCGATGCAGGATTTCAAGGCCGTTTCGAATCGCGCAGGCAGCGATGAGGCAGTCCACGCTGGAGCGAATCGTCTTGCCGCTGCGGCGCGCGCTCCGATACAGTGAAGCGCCCTCGAGAAAAACGGTCTCTACCAAGGGAGATTCCACGATTGGAAAGGAGAGCATAGCTTCGCGCGCTACATCGAACGCGCGTTCTTCACGGAACCCCTGAAGCACTTCTTGAATCACCGGGAGGCACACCGCAACTTCGTCTATGTCGACCAACGCGGTCAGATCCAGCCCCGGCGGTTTCTTGAAGACTTCGATCCAGATCGACGTGTCAACGAGTACCACGACGCGGCCTTCGTGCCTTCGAAGCCGAGCCCCTGTCACGCCTCATTTCCGAAAGATCACCTTCCCACAAGCCTGTTCCAGCAAGTTCCAAGATGCGGTTCGCCTTCGCGCGCCGAACATAGTCTCGAAGCGCCTGATTTACAGCAGCAGAGTAGGTTCTCTCACCGCTCAGCCGAGTGGCCTCCTCCAGTAGCTCCTCATCAAGCACAAGATTCGTACGTTTCATGTGTATACTGTACCATCAGCGAACCCTGAGCGAGGCAACGTTCTCGTGCCAGGCGACGTTGTTCGGGTCTCAGTCGTTCATCGGCACGAGCCGGTTCAACTCCTTGGTCCAGTTGAGGAGTATGACGAGGCTTCTCGTGCCCGCTGAGCCGGAATGGGCGTTCAAGAGAAAACTCTCGTCGGCTCGCACGGCGAAGGAGCCCGTGCCGGCGAAGGAGTCGTACTCGGTTTGATTGGCCAAAACCACGCGGGATGCGCCCGCGTAAAAGTTGGGCGCTGTCTGGGATTGTTTGTCGGTCAAGCGTCGTCATCGATGCACAAGTATTGCACCGACGTGTTGCACTTATCTGGCGCGGAAGCGTTTCTACGGATCACCGCCGCACGTGCATCACGTCGACATCCCGCGCTTTTTAAGATGCTCGACGATGGACGTCTTCACTTGAGCGGCCTCGCGGTGTTGGCACCGCATCTCACAGACAGCAATTGCGAAGAGCTTTTGGCTCGAGCAACCCACAAGACCAAAGGTGAGATCCAGAAGCTGGTGGCAGAGGTTGCGCCGAAGCCGGATGTGGCGCCTTCCATCCGGAAGCTTCCCGAACGACAAAAGAAGAATGGGCAGCAACCGGCGGAAAGGGAAGGTTCGGAGCAAGCCAACGAAGACGTTACGCCAAGCGTCCTACGGGTTCGGCGGCGACCAAAGCGCCAAGAATGTAAGGCTCTTGTGTCGCGCGCATAATCGTTACATGGCGGAGAAGGACTACGGCAAGGAGAAGATGGACCAGCACCGCCGACGCGCCGATGGTGTCCGTGAACCGTCGCCTTCGTTTTCACTCTTTCCAGACGGAGTAAAAGCGATGGGGCCTTTCGTTTTGCCGAGCGATTTGCGCAGCAAACGAGCCAGTACCTAACTTCCCATTCTTGGCCATCGTTGCATCCACCCTGGCCTCCTTGCTCGGCTGAATGAGCTGACCGGGCGCCCCTCATTAGATTCGATGGGCACCAAGGATAGGACTTATTTTTGCCCCGCCTACAACCTCCAGAAGCCTCGTACATCCGTACGAATCCTAGATTTTTTCTCACATCCTCGGTCCGGACGGAGTGCGAGCCTCGAAGTCGAGCGACTCGGATAACCGGCCGGCCGACTTCAAGTTGAGAACGCCGTGTCCGAGAACGAGCGTCCCTCGCTTCGGCTATTTCCGAGCTGTTCTCGAGCGATTCGCTTTCAACTTTCTGATGAGGCCGTCAAGGCTCACGAAAGTCACGGGCACACCTTGATAGGTTCGCCGGAAACTCTTATCAACGTCGTTCACGACGACGAACAACGTGCTACTTGGATATTGGCGACGATTGGCGACGATAGGCGACGAAGCTCCTGGCATCGAAGCCCGTCGCTGACCATTTGCACTCGATCGCGATGGGTCCGCGGCCCGATCGAGGTTACAGGCCGTATCTTGTTGAAAGCGTTTCCCTCCCGTGGCGCGTCCAGTCAAGATCATGTCATCGCCGCGCTCGGTGCCGGGCACGGGTGGGCGAGCTCTGACGTCGCCATCGATCGTGAGCTTCCCCCGCGCGGAGGCGGCCAGCGGGAAGCTGATTCTGAAGCCTTAGCGATTTGGACGGCGCTCCTCCAGTACGGAGGTCCAACTTTCGACAACGGTCAGTCTCTGCGGTACCGGCTCGCTTTTAACCATCACGAATCGCCCGTCCGGAGCCACGTCGTAGTTGATGAACGGATTTCCCGAACCGGCGTCCTGTCCAGATTGAAAGCTCCGCGCGAAAAGAAGTAGAGACTCCCCGGGTTCGAAATTTGGTCGCGTCGCGATGCCCACCGCTATCATGAGGAGGCTTCCCAGAACAAGACCGATCACGAGTGCGGCAGAAGCACGCCGCGCGCGCGCCGGCGAGTCTCCGCCAGGAGCTTTACTAGGGGTTGCCTCGAGCCTTCCCTCCATCGCCAAACGCAAGTCGCCTACATCGCGCAGTCGGCTCCCACAGTCCTTTTCCAGACAGCGCTCCAAAAACGGGCGAAGCGTGCGCGGAAGCTCGTCGGGTAATGCATCCCAATCAGGCTCCTTCGTCAACACGAGTGCGAGAGTGTTCGGACACGTCGTAGCTGTGAAGTGGATAGCCTCGGTGGTGCTCACGGGATTAGACTATCGGTATGCGGGGTCATCACTGGAACAACGGCCTCATTCTGGCGTGTCTCGCGACTCCGCTTTTCCTGCTGACATCGGCGCACGCGGCGGAGCGCCCGAACATCATCCTGCTGATGGGCGACGACCATGGCTGGGAGGAGACGGGCTACAACGGACACGCGCATTTGCAAACGCCGGTCCTCGACGAGATGGCCGCCAACGGATTGCGGTTGGATCGTTTTTACGCGGCGCACCCGTCTTGCTCGCCCACCCGCGGCAGTGTGTTGACGGGGCGCCATCCGAATCGCTACGGCACGTTCTCCCCCAACTGGTCCATGCGCCCGGAGGAGATCACCATCGCGCATCTGCTGCGCGAAGCCGGCTACGCCACAGGCCATTTCGGCAAGTGGCATGTCGGTCCCGTGAAGGCCGCATCGCCGACCAATCCGGGAGCGATGGGTTTCGATGAATGGCTGTCGCACGACAATTTCTTCGAGATGAATCCGAGCCTGTCGCGCAACGGAGCAGCGCCCACCCGCTTCGAAGGCGAGAGCTCGGAGATCGTCATCGACGAGACCATTCGCTTCATCGGCCGGAACAAACGAAGCGGCAAGCCGTTCTTGGCGGTCGTTTGGTTCGGTTCCCCGCACGAGCCCTATAGCGGGCTCGAGAACGACCTCGCGCTCTATGACGACCTACCGGAGGTCTATGCGGAAAAGACTGTCTCGTTGACCTCGAACGAGACCGGCGGGCAAGTCCGGCGGCCGTTGCGCGACGTCTTGCGCGAGCGCTACGCCGAGATCACGGCGATGGATCGCGCCATTGGAACGCTACGGAGCTACCTCGAAGAAGAAGGCCTGCGAGAGAACACTTTGCTCTGGTATTGCGGCGACAACGGGACCCCGCGCAGCGGACTTGCCGAGACGCCTCTCAGAGGTTTGAAAGGGACGATGTATGAGGGCGGTATCCGTGTCCCAGGCATCATCAAATGGTCAGCGCGCATTGCCGAACCGCGCACGAGCCAGATCGCCGCCGTCACCAGTGACATCTTGCCCACCGTCGCCGCTCTCGCGGGTCATGCGGTCCCAGAGCGGCCCTTGGACGGCGTCAACCTCGAGCCGCTGCTCGACGGCAAGATGAGCTCGCGGCCAAAGCCGATCTTCTTCTGGAGCTTCAACATCCGAAGCCTCGACGGACGCGAGCAGGAACCCTACATCGATCCGGAGCTGCAAGAAGGCACGACGCCGTTGGTCAAGTTGATGGACGGGATTCTGACGCGCAACTTTCGTAACTACCATTACCGAGCGGTCGACGCGGCCGACTTTGCCGGCCCGCGCGTCATTCTGGACAACGACTACAAGCTCGTCATCGATGGCTCCAAAGGATCGGGAAAGGAGCTGTTCGACCTGAGAGAGGACCCTGCTGAGACGATCAACTTGGCCTCGCGCAAGCCCGGCGTCGTGGAGGAAATGGAGAAACGGCTGCGCGAGTGGCAGCAATCCACGCTGAACAGCCTGACTGGTGCGGACTATCGATAGGTCGCGAGATGGAGCTCTGCTCCGTGCCCTCGGTTCCCGCAATCATTTTCGCTCCGGCTTCGTCGAGCGCGCGCCGGAACACTTGTCGCCGCTCACCCACGTACACAACAGAAAACACCACATAATCATGTGGTATAATACCAACACTGTCGATGCAAGCCATACAAGTGTCTATGGACGAAGACCTCTTGAAGCGAATCGACCGGGATCCGGAAGTCCACGAGCGGGGCCGGTCAGCGTTTATTCGTTCGGCCATTAAGGTCTATCTCAAAGCGAAGAGGCGCCGGGAGATTGATGACGAGATCAGCCGTGCCTATGAAGGTTGTGCCGACGACATGCTGGACGAGGTGGCGGATCTCGTGGGCGCCCAGGCATGGCCAGAAGACTGAACCGAGGCGAGCTTTGGTTTCTGGGCCGGCCCAAGACGGACAAACGGCGTCCCGTTCTCATCGTCAGCCGACCGTCGCTCATTCGGTCTCTGCATACCGTAACCGTAGTGGCGGTCACGTCGACGCTGCGCGGCGCACCGACGGAGGTGGAAGTCGGCGTGGACGAAGGATTGAAGAAGCCTTCATGCGTGAACTTGTGTAACCTTTTCACGGTCACCCAGCACGAGCTTGTTCGGTTCGTGGGTTCCCTAACCGCAGACAAAATGGCGAGAGTTTGCCGCGCCCTCGTCATCGCGTGTGGCTGCGACTGACAAAAGGTTGCTGCTCAGTATCTCGTGAGAGCCGACGCGTGGGGCCGTCGAGAGCGTTCAGCTCTGGACGAGACAAGCCGAAATCGGTCAGCCTCGCTCCTCTTCGCTATACGCCCTGTCCAAAAGAACCACCGGGTGCACCACTTCCGCACTAAGCGCCGCCCGGCGCACGCCTTCCGTAAGCTGCATGTGACATCCGGGATTTCCCGTCGCGATGATGTCCGGTCGCGCGGGGACGATGTCCTTCATCTTGCTCTCGAGCACCTCCATCGACATATCGTAATGTGTGACGTTGTAGATGCCCGCGCTTCCGCAGCAACGCTCCGAGTTCGGATAGTCCACGAGCTCGACACCGGGTATTTGCGATAGAAGCTCTCTCGGCTCGCTCTTCACACCTTGCGCGTGGAAGAGATGGCACGGCGCGTCGTAGGCGACACGCTTTGCGCGCGTCGAAGCCGACGGCTTGGGCGCTTCGAATCCTTCGCGAACGAGGAAAGCCGAAACGTCGATCACGCGCGCGGCAAAATCTTTCGCGCGCGCGTCGCCTTCGAGAAGCTCGCCATATTCCGTGAGCGCCGCGCCGCACCCTGCGGCGTTGACGACGATCGCCTCGATATCGCCGAAGGCCTCGATGTTCTTCCGCGCCAGCTCACGGCCGGTTTCCGGAAGGCCGTTATGAAGATGTAGCGCACCGCAACAGGTTTGCGCCTTGGGCACGACGACCTCGTAGCCGTTTCGCTGAAGCACGCGCGCTGTGGCTTCGTTGACGTCGCCGAAAAGATGGGCGGCGATGCAGCCAGAAAACAGTGCCACCCGCCCGCGCGGCTCGCCCGATGGCATCAGACGCTCCGGCAAAACGCTACGTTTCGGGATCCTCGGGAGCAGAGCTTGCCGCTCGGCCAGTGCCGGCGACAACATGGCGACGATCCGCCTTGCCCCGGCCGCCTCGCCGAGGCGAGCAAGCGCCATGAACAACGAGAGCCGCCACGGATGGGCGAGCACGCCGCCGAGCAAAATCCGTTTGGACCAACGGAGCCACACGCTCTCTTTCGCCGCTTCGGTAATCAGCCCGCGCGCCTCCTCCATGATCGAGCCGACGGGAACGCCGGCGGGACACACGGTCTCGCACGCGCGGCAGGCGAGGCACCCATAGATCTCCGCCGCGAGACCCTCCGTCAAAGGGAGACGGCCTTCGAGCATCGCGCGCACGTTATAGACCTGCCCCCGCGGCGCGAGCGACTCACGCGGGTCGACTTCGTATGCCGGACACGCCGGCAAACACAAGCCTCAATGCACGCAGGAGAGCGTCTTTTTATAGAGAGAGCTTTCGATCATCATATTTTGCCAACAAAGCGCCCGGGAGAAAGAATATTCTTCGGGTCCAGCTTCTCCTTGATACGTCTCATGATCTCATAGCCTCCGGGCGTTTCTCCATAGACGTCGAGCTCTCGTTTCATTTCTAAAGGCGCTTTCTCGATCACGACCGCGGCGCCGTTCTCTTCCGCCCGTGCGCGCCGGTCGGAAAGCGCCTCTGGGTCCGTCGTTTGGCTGTAGACGATTCCCGTATCCGGATAAGCGATGAGCGCACCTCCATCTTGCCAGCTTTCCGCGAGCGGGATCGTCCGTGCGGGCGCCGCCTGGCCCCGCAGCACGAGCGCGGCGTCGCTTTTCGGGAAATCGCGTATCGCGTCCCAAAGATTCCTGTCGTCCGGCAAGACTTCGGCGTCGAATCGTTGTCGAACGTCATGGAGCGCGCCGCGCGTCTCTTCGTGAAGCCCATCGAAGCGAAGAAGAAGGTTCCACTCATGCAAGCCGTGGCTCTCGGCATAGGTCGGGCTCAAGGCCACGGCCATTTCCGGCGCGAGCGGCAAGTTTCGAAGCTCACGCCATGCGGCCGCGACGGCACGCGGGCGGCGCGCCTGAATCACTACGGTCGTGACCTCCTCCGGCAAAGCCCTGAGCCGGAGAAAGGCCCGCGTCATGACCGCGAGCGTTCCGGCAGAGCCGACGAAGAGCTTCATCAGCTCATAGCCCGCGACATTCTTGACGACCCGGCCGCCGGCTTTGAACGGCGTGCCATCGGCGAGAACGCCTTCGAAGCCGAGCAGAAGATCGCGCGGGCGGGCGCCTGGCCGGCGGCGTTGCCCCGGCTCGCCGAGCGCAAAGATGCCGCCAATGGTGGCTTCGTCGGGATGCGGTACATCGAGCGGCACGTATTGACGGAATTCTTTCAAATATCTCTGGGTCTCGCCGAGCGTCGTGCCGGCTCGCACCGCCATGGTGAAATCGCCGGGAATGTGCTCGTCAATCTCAATCCCCTTCAAACCCGATGTCATGAGATAAGCGTCGAGCCGGCTCGGAACGTTGCCGAGCTCAAGACGCGTTCCACCTCCTATCGGGATCACCCCCATCGACTCTTGATGGCAAAGGGTGAGGGCTTCGGCAGTCGCCGCGCCGTCCTCTGGCTCGAGCACGAGGGACGGCACGAGGCCGTCGATCCGCGGGTCGTTCCCGTTCGGCGCACGCGCGCCGAGCGTCTCGGGGAACTCGTTCAAATCCATGCCCCGGGCATGGCAGCAACACTCGGAAGGCTCGCCGCTTCGCCACATCCATTGGAGGTCGGAAAGAGCTTTCCTGGATTGCAGAGTCCGTCGGGATTCCAAACGTCGCGTATGGCGCTCATGAGATCGAGGTCCTGCTCCGAGAACAAGAGCCCCATGTAGCTCGACTTTTCCGTCCCGATTCCGTGCTCACCGCTGATGGATCCCCCAACCGCGACACAGAGCTCGATAATCTCGCGCCCGGCTTCGAGCACCCTCTCGCGCTCATCCGCGTCGCGGCCGTCATAAGGGATGCATGGATGGAGGTTTCCGTCGCCCGCATGGAACACGTTCGCCACACGAATCCGGTGGCGCTCCGCAATCTCAGAAACTTTGACGAGCACCTCCGGAAGCCGCGAGCGCGGGACGACCCCGTCCTGTACATAGAGGTCTGTCGACAGACGACCCATCGCGCCGAAAGCGGCTTTGCGCCCGAGCCAAAGACGCGCGCGTTCCTCCTCGTCGCGCGCCACCGTGAAAGACGTCGCGCCCCGGCGCATGCAAATGGCCCGAATCTCGCGCTCCATGCGCTCCATGCCGTGCGCGGCGCCGTCGAGCTCGATGAGGAGGACCGCTTCCGCATCCGTGGGATAGCCTGCCGCAACCACGCTCGCCTCCACGACCTCGATGGTCGCGCGGTCGAGCATCTCTAGCGCCGCGGGGACGATCCCGACGGCAACGATGTCCGACACCGCCTCGCAAGCGACCTCCATGCTCCGAAACGGCGCGAGGAAGGTCTTCACGGTTTCCGGCACCGGCATCAAACGGACAAGTGCCTCGGTCGCAATCCCGAAGGTCCCTTCGGAGCCCACGAACAGACCCACGAGGTCGTAGCCGACCGTGTCCCGCGGTCCGCCGAGGTGTACGATCTCTCCATCCGGCATCACGACCGTCAGGCCGAGAATGTGCGCCGTGGTCGCGCCGTATTTGAAGCAATGAGGTCCGCCGGAGTTCTCGGCGATGTTCCCGCCGAGCGTGCACGCCGACTGGCTCGAGGGATCGGGTGCGAAATAGAGCCCGTGTCCGGCCACGGCACGAGAAACCTCGAGATTGACGATACCCGTCTGACAAAGAGCGGCACGGTTGTCGAGGTCGAGCTCGAGGAACTTGTTCATCCCTGCGAGCGATAGGACGACACCGCCCTCGCTCGGGATCGCGCCGCCCGATAGGCCCGTGCCCGCGCCGCGCGCCACGAACGGAACCTTCTCCTCAGAGCACAGCCGGACAACGGCGGCGACCTCTTCGGTCGTGCGCGGAAGTACGGCGGCATCGGGCGTCGACTTGAAGGCAGTGCTGCCGTCGCATTCGTAAACGAGCACGTGGTGCGGCTCGACGAGAACGGCCTCTGGGCGGAGACAGCCCGTAAGTCTCTCGAGGAAGGACGCGCTCAGCATAGGATACGACGCTAACACGGGCGGATTCGCCATGACAAGAGGCTGGCTGGTGCCCCTATACTACTAATGCCGCCCTTCTTGGTTTCCTGGAAAAGAATCTAACCGCAGAGGCGCAGAGGTCGCGGAGAATTTTCCTCTGCGTGCTCTTGTTCGGCTAAGAATTCGTGTGGTTGACGGAGAGCTATGCGGCGGCCTTGTTGAGCTGGTCGAGAGTGATGCGCTGTGCGGTCAGGACTGCACTCAGGAGGTCTCGTCCTCGCGAAGTCAGGACATAGGATCAAGCGATTGGTCTTGGGCTTTCTGGAGTCGTGAAGACCATAACTCAGCCTGACAAGAACGCAGAGGAAAGTCTCTAATCTAACCTCTGCGTTCTCTGCGCCTCGGCGGTGAGATTTTTGGTTGCGGCGCAGCCGCGCTGTGTCCCTTTCCGCCACGAAGATGACCCACACGGCCTTGCGCCGAGGGCTCTGCTGTATTAGAGTAGTCGTTTTGGTAAACCTCGATCTCGAGCGAAATAGGTACCGAACCCCCCCAAGTCAGGACTGTGATGAATCACGAGTGCCTGCGGCTTTCTGACCGCGCCCAAGCTAAGATTCGACAGCTCATGAAAGCCAGCGATCACGAAGGTGGTACGGTTCGGGTTTTCGCGGAGCGCAGTGACCAGGGCGTGCTCGAGGTCGGGTTGGCCTTCGACAGCCCACACGAGCGGGACGTTTTTTTGTCCATCGATGGCGTCAAGGTCGTCACCGACCTGAAAACACTCGAGATCGCGCAGGACAGCACCCTCGACTATGGAACCGAAGGTTTCACGCTAACGCGGGATATCGCTTGCGAAACCCTCCCGTTTGCCGAATAGTAACTAGTGAGTGGAATGATTATGAATGACATTTACGCCGAAAACGTGCCTAACGCCGACATCAACCAAGAGCACACCGTGAACGGCCCCTTATCCGATAGCCCTAACGGATCGAACGGAGCCAACGGTTTAAGCGGAGTGAGCTACCCCCTCGAGGCTGACGCGTTCCAGTCCACGGATGACACTGTGCAGGTGCTCAACGGCTCGCTGAAAATGCTGTCTCGGACGCTGAAGGTCGTCACCAACTCCCCAGTTGAGCTCTTCAACGTCACCGACCGCATCAAAGACCTCGTGAAGTCCTCAGGTATCAAAGCGGGGTTTCTCATCATCTCGACACTCCATACGACGACAGCCGTCTTCATCAACGAGTTCCAGGCCGCGCTCATGGCTGACGTCAAGCATTTCCTCGAGCGGATCGCGAACCGCGACCACGGCTACCTCCACAATTGCGAGGATTGCTCGGATTGTGAGCGAAAGAACGCGGAAGCCCACATAAGGGCGCTCGTACTCGGGAACAACGTCACGCTCCCGATCGCAGAAGGAAAAATTCATCTCGGTCAATGGCAGAGCATCCTCTTCGCGGAGCTCGACGGGCCGCGTGAGCGCAGCGTCACCGCCCAAGTCATTGGCGTCTGAGACGCCGCGCGAACGTGATCCTTCGCGTCGAGTTTCAGTTCACCGCTGCCCATCGACTTCCCTATTACGAGGGCCCGTGTTTCCACACGCACGGGCATAACTACAAGCTCCTCGTTTTCGCCGAAGGGCCCGTCGATCCCAAAACCGGGCTCTCCATCGACTTCCTCGAGGTCAAGAAGCTCGTCCAAGAGCACGTGCTTCGCGACATCGACCACAACGATCTCAACCAGGTCCTCGACAACCCCACCGCGGAGAACGTCGTCATGTGGATGTGGGATCGACTCGAGCCCCGACTTCCCGGCCTCAAGGAAATGCAGCTCTACGAGACCAATGACAGTGCCGTGATCTATCGCGGAGAGCCCCTTGGCGAAAACGGATCCAACTGATCGCCTCTCGGCGATGGCGCAAGCGATCCGCTCCTTCCTGGACGCTTGCGGCCTCGACGTGGAGGGTACCGAGCTCGAAGGGACGCCGGAGAACGTCGCGAGGGCTTTTTGCGAATCCTTCATCGACGGTTACGACGCCGACCCGGCCGAGATCCTGAAGACAGCCTACACGTCAAAAGGCATCGCGGGCGCTGCCGAGATCGTGCTCGTCAAGGATGTCCCGTTTCACGGGATGTGCCCACATCATTTGCTTCCCTTCCACGGGCGCGCGCATGTCGCCTATATCCCGGGACAGAAGCTCGCCTCGCTTTCGAGCCTCGCGCGGCTCGTGGATTGTTTCGCCCATCGGCTGGAGATCCAGGAGACCGTCACTCGGCAGATCGCGGAGGCTCTCATGGAACATCTCGACGCAGCCGGTACCGCGGTCGTGCTCGACACGGATCAAACCTGCATGACGGCAAGAGGTGTGGAGCGCGCGGGTGCTCGCACCGTGAGCCAGCACTTCACCGGCAAGTTCAGCGAGGACGCAGGTCTCCGGGCGGACTTCCTGCAGAGCTTGCCTCCGGGAACATCTTCTTGAACTTGACCCAGTCGGCTTCGGTGGGCTCGTAGTTCTTTTCTAGAAGATCCCAGCGGGCGACCCTGACGAAGTTGATCAGGAAGCAGGCAATACCTGCCAGAATGAGCGTCGTCGATACGGCCAGGACGGTCTCGTTGCCTTGGTAGATGCCGATGGCGGTGGTCAGGACTCCCGTGAAGAGCGTCACGTTGGCGGCAATGCGAAGGCGTTCGCTATGAAGCTCTTTCATAGCGGGGACCGGACGTCTTCCGAACTCTTTCTGGAAGCGTTCTTTCCAGACCCACATGGGGAAGAGCTTGAAGACAAGGGTAACGACGCTCAGCACCATGAAGCCGAAAATGCCGAGAAAGCCGTAAGCGAGCTGGACGCGGCCGCGTAGCGGATCGCTCGGCGACGGCCAGCCGAAAGCGAGGGCAACGCCTAGGCCGGCGGCGGTCACGAGAAGCGTCAACGGCAAAAGCTCCCACTCACGGGTCCTGCCTATACAAAAGGAACGTAGTGGGCCCCACATGTGCCAGCCGCAGAGGATCGCGAGCATCACGGCAAAGGGCGCCACGCTTCGCCCGGTAAGAAAAGCAAAGGCCACGCCGAGTGTGCCGACCCACAGAAGCGTGAAGCGTATCGGCAAGCTGAACCGGTCGCCAAAGGTGGACGGGACGAGCTGGAGCTCGATGCCAAGGATCATCGTAAGCACCCACCCTATCGCTGCGAGATGCGCGTGGGCGAAAACATTGTCTATGAACTGCGTCGCGAGTCCGGGCGTCCTCACTTCATAGGCTTTGAGCAGGCCGAGCAGAATCCCCATGCTCGCCGCGAGCACGAAGAAAACGAGCGCGGACGCCACGAAGCGCCCAACCCAAATTTTTCTTCCTCCGCGCGCTCGGGAAGGACGGAAAAGCGCACGGAAGTTCCAGAGCTGGAGAACGCTCGCGAGGAAGACGAGAAAAGTCGACCAGCTCACGCCCTTTGATCCGCCCATCCAGAAATGCGTGATCATTCCCCAGCTACCGATGGCGTAGAAGATGAATTGAAAGCGCGAGACGCGAAGCGACGCCGGCTCCACGTGGAGAAAAGTCGGCACGAACCGATGGAGCACCCCCATCATGAGCGACGAAAGAAAGCCGAGTGTTACTAGATGAGTCAGCGCGAGTAGCTGGTCGAAATAGAAATATTGCAGCAGAAGGTCATGACGCCAGAAAAGCCAGACCGTCGCCACGATCAGCGACGCCATCCCGTTGAGGATAAAGGGCTCTTCGATACGGGATAGGCCCCGCATGTTTATTCGAGAGCGAAGCTCAAGCGGTCGAGCACCACTTTGCCGTTATTCACGACCATGAGCACATCCTGAAGAGAGAGGATGTTCTCGAGCGGGTTCCGATCGACAACGATGAGGTCGGCTTCGAGCCCTTGCTGGATCGAGCCGGTGCGTCCTCGATACCTGCGAGCTCGGCGGCCACGCGCGTCGCTGCTTGGATGGCCTCCATCGGTGACAAGCCGCACTCCGTCAACATCTCGATATCGTGCTGCAACGTGAGCGTGCTATCGGAGCCATATCCTGTATCCGTGGCCGCAACGAATCAAAACGCCGAGTAGGTGCGCCGTTCGCACGTGAGAACGATGGTCTGGGCGCCCGCCGAAGCGGCCATGAGCAGGCCTGCCGTGAACCAAACCCAGCGCATGATCCTCACCCCATCGTCGCGACTTTGAGAGGCTCGATGAAATATTTGACCCGGACTTCATCCGCCTGTCGAAAAGGGTACTTGTCTTTGTCGAGATATTTCTTGGCAAGAGCATCGATGTGCTCGTCAGCCCCTTCTTCGGTAATCTTCGTGACGCGGCCGCGGATCATGATCGAGCGGTAGGGATTGTCCGGGTCCGTCGCCGAGAGCGCTACGCGATCATCGGCGCGCATGTTCCGGTCTTTGAGACGGCCCTTGGCCGAGTTGATGATGATGGTGTTGCCGTCACGCTCGGCCCATACCGGACTCACCTGCGGACTCCCGTCTTTCATCCTCGTTGCGAGATGCACGAAGGCCTTTTTGTCCAGGATGTCGTGATAGTCCGACGGAATCTCTACCATGGTCAGCTCCCTTCAGGCTTTGGGTTCGGGAAGGTCGAACGCTTCAGATTCGTGCGTGAAGCCCTGACGGTTATGTGAGCCGTCGCAAAAAGGCTTGTTCTCGGAGTGCCCACAGCGGCAAAGCGAAATCGCATCGCGGCCCTTGAGGTCGTAATTGTTCCCCTGGGCATCCTTCACGGTCAAGTCACCCTTTACCCGCAAAGGTCCGTTGTTGAGCACAGTAATTTCGGCCATCCCGTGTCTCCTTTCGACGGGCAATAGTATATCATCGGGCCGAATCTCTCAGAGCAGGAGACACATAACCATGTCAGACGACGAAGCACCCAAGTCCGCCGTCGAGCTCGCGATGGAGAAGCTTCGCGCGGACGGCTTCGAAGAAACAAAACTCACGGACAACCAGAAGTCCGAGATTGCCGATATCCGCAGCCGTTGCCGCGCGAAAATTGCAGAGTTCGAGATTCAACAGGAGACCAAGATGCGGGCCGTCGGCTCGATGGAAGAGCTCGAGCTGCTTCGCGCGGAGGTGTCCCAAGAGAAAGCACGCCTCGAGAGAGAGATGGAGACGAAAGTCTCCGCGGTGCGCGAGCAAGGGTCCTGAGGTGAGGGGCTAGTGCGCCTAGGGCCCTAGGATTGTCTCGATGCCATCAACTGTCTTCGACTCTTTCTATTTCAAGGATCGTTTCGGAAGCGCTGCGATGCGGGACATTTGGAACGATCGCGCCACCCTCCAGCGATGGCTCGACGTCGAGGTCGCGCTCGCCGAGGTCGAGGCGGAGCTCGGCATCGTTCCCAGGAAAGCCGCGAGAGAGATAAAGCTTCAAGCACGGATCGAAAATCTCGATCTGAGAGCTCTGAAACGAGCCTTCGACCGGACCTGGAATCCCGTCGTCCCGCTCGTCGACGGCCTGAGGCGCCGGCTGTCTCCGCGATCGGCCGGCTACGTGCATTGGGGCGCAACGAGCAAGAACATCTTCGACACGGGAATCGCCATCCAGGTCAAAGAGGCTTATGCGGTCATCGAGAACAACCTCGCATCCGTGGCGCGATTGCTCGCAGGCCTCGCAGAGGAACATCGCGACACCATCATGGCGGGACGCACACACGGGCAGCACGCGCTGCCGGTGACCTTCGGCTTCAAAGCGGCCGTCTGGCTCGACGAGATCCTGCGCCAGCAAGACCGGCTTCGAGAAGGCAAGAAGCGCGTTCTCGTGGGCGAGTTCGGCGGCGCGGTGGGTACCCTAGCCTCACTCGGCCCCAAAGGATTGCGCATCCATAAAGAGCTGATGAAGCGCCTAGGGCTCGGCATAGCCACCATCCCCGTCAAGACGGCCGGCGATCGCCTCGCCGAGTTCGTCATTCACCTCGGGATGCTCTCCGCCACCCTCGGCAAGATCGCGCAGAACATCTACAACTTGCAGCAAACCGACGTCGACGAAGTGACGGAGTTTACCGAAGGCAAGGTCGGAAGCTCGGCGATGCCCCATAAGCAAAACCCTGTCGCTTCAGGCTCGGTCGTTTTTCTCGGACGACTCTTGCGCTCGAACGTGCTCCCCGCACTCGACTACATTCACGCCGAGTGGGAGGACGACCATCGCCAGGGCGAGACGGCGTGGAAGTTCGTGCCGGAAGCCTGCTTGCTCATCGACGCGCAGCTCGAGCTCACCCAACGTGTTCTCGCGAACTTAATCGTCAAACCGGAGAACATGGAGCGGAATCTCGAGCGCGCCGGAGGCTTCGTGTGCTCCGAGGCGCTCCTCATGAAGCTCGCCATTGCGGTTGGACGAGACCGCGCCCATGCCATCGTGAAAGAGCTCTCGGACGAAGCGCGACGAAACGAAGTTTCTTTTTCCGACGCCGTGCGAGCGCACCCGATCGTGCGGAAGCACCTCCGCCCGAAAGAAATCGAAGACTGCGTCAACTACCGCGCTTACCTGGGCGAGACGAAGACGCTCGTCAAGCGTGTCCTCGCAAATTACCGCAAAACGCTTCGACGCAAGAACTAGTCATGCTCCGCAGAACGTCTTCGGGACTTTGCACCTTTCTATGGATCGTTTCGGCCGCCGGCTGCGCGCAGCCGCCTAGTCAAGAGTTGGACATGGCCGCAGCAAGGGTCGAAGTCGCTCGGGCGTCGGAGGCTGCGCTCTTTGCCGCTGAGCTCCTGGCAAGCGCCGAGGCCGCGCTCGCGGAAGCCCGGCGCCTCGCGGAGGAGGAGAAGGCCTACCGAAGCGCCATCCTTGTCGCCGGCGAAGCCGTGGAGCGCGCGGACGAAGCCTTCAGGCAATCCACAAGGACGAAGAGGGTCGTCACGATAAAGCTCAGGCACTGTCTCGGCGAGCTCCAAGGCTTGATCTCGATCGCGCGATCCCGTGGCGCCACGCCCGAAGAGCTCGCGCCCTTCGAGCTTCGTTATCAAGGCGTGAGAACGTTGGGCGAGAGCGGCGACCTCCTAGCCGCGATCGCGGAAGCAGAAGCTTTCAAGCCAGAGCTTCTCTTGTTCGAACAAAGATTTCGAGAGACAAAGAGCGCCAGGGGTCCGTAGTTTCTTCATGCTGTTCTCCAGTCGATGAAGTAGTGCCCTTCGGCAACGACGGACGCATCTCCGGTAACGATCACGCTCTCGCCTTCCGTCCAGGCGACCTCGATCATACCTCCGGGACAATGTACCTGGACCGGACTTTCTACATGCTCGTTTATGATCGATGCAACGGCTGCTGCCGCCGAGCCCGTCCCCGAGGATGCCGTCTCCCCCGCGCCGCGCTCCCAGATAGCCATATGGATCGCGCGGCGATCGATCGGCTCGACGAGCTCCACATTGGTTTTGTCGGAGAAGTTCCGGTGGCTCTCCAGGATCGGGCCGATTTCGCGAAGTCTCGAGCGCTCGGTGAACACGACGCAGTGCGGGTTCCCCATCGACAGCGTCGTCACCACAACCGTCTCGTCGCCGACACTGAGCTCTATCCCGACCGCGATTTCTCGCGGCGGACCCATGTCAGCGCGAAAACGAAACATCGTGCCGTTCCGCCCGAGCGCCGTCAGCTTCAAGAGGCCCGCGCCGGTCGATACCTCGATCTCCGGACCGGTTGCGAGGCCCACGTGGCTCAAATAGGCGCCGAGGCAGCGGAGCCCGTTCCCGGATATCTCGGCTGGCGAGCCGTCGCTATTGATGATCGTCATCACGAAGCGCGCGCCGTCGGCGCGGAACAAGATCAGCCCGTCACCGCCGACGCCTCGTAGGCGGTCGCACATCGCACGTGCGAGATCCGGCGCGCCTTCTCGAACGTTCTTGTCCGAGACGACGATGAAGTCGTTTCCGTGTGCTTCGATCTTCGCGAAAGGGAGGGGCGGCATCTTCGTCACCCTAGGCACCTGTCTTCGCGGGCGTCAAGCGGATATAGGTAAGCGCCAACGCATCATAGACGCCGTGAACGATCATCGGGACCGCGAGATTCGAAGTTCCCTCATAAAGTACACCGAAGCCGAACCCCACTATCGACGCCCAGAGCGCCATCGGCCAGAGCTTGTATTCGGGGCCATGAAGAAAACCGAACAGCAAGCTCGACGCCACGAGTCCCATACGCGGCATGAGCATGCCGCGAAACAACAGCTCTTCAGCGAAACCGGCGGCGGCCGATGCGAGCACGATATCCAAGAAGCTCGCTTGGCGCACCAGTGGGAAAATTTCCTCTTCGAAGAACGCTTGCACGGGTCGCGTGAGCGCGAACCGCGTGCTCACGCGGAACAAGCTGTAGTTGCACAGCGTGAAAACGAACGTGACGCCGAGCGCAAGAGAGACGGCACGGGCCGTGAGTGCGTATGGCACCGCTGTTTCGCTGAAGCGTACCCATATGAGCGTCGCAAGTCCCATGCCGGCCTCGGCCAAGACCAGCCAGCGCAGAGGTAGCCCCATGTTGCGACGCGACACGTTAGTGACGTGGCGGCTCAAAGCTTTGCGGAGGTTGAGGAAACGTAGCGAGATCGAAAACAAGCGGTGTCCCGATACCTTCGCTCATCAGACGAAAGCTGATGGCGCCCGAGCTCTTGAAGACACCCGCATCCGTGCCGACGATTACGTCGCTCTGCGAAAATCCTTCCGGCGACGGCACGTTGATAGTCCGAACGGCTCGCCCTCGAAAGGTTTCGACCTCGCGCAGTGTATCCCCGCCGTCGTTCGAAAGCAGCAATCCGTCCTCCGTCCCAATCAACAAGAGCTCGCCCCACCAGAAAAGAGCCTCGACCGACTTGTCCATCAGCAACTCGTGGTCGACGCGTTCGAACGCCGCGCCGCCATCAGAGCTGCGGTAGAGTCCCGCATCGCGGGTGCCGACGAAGATCGTCGGGTCGAGCCCAAACAGCTGAGACAGCGCTATCGAGAGAATCGGGACACGAGGAAGCCCTTTTCCGACACGGTCCCAGCTATCCCCGGCGTCATCCGAGACGAAGAGTCCTCCGTCGCTCGCGACGAAGAGCTCCGGCCCGGGCCAAGCCAATGCACGAACGGCCATCCGAATCGTCTCCGCTCCAATCTGCTCCCATTCGGCTCCGGCATTCTTCGATCTATAGAGTCCTGTCTCGGTGCCTGCGAACAGCGTGGGCTCGAGCGCGAACAGGCGCGCCGCTTGCAACGTCGTCACGTCCTCGCCTTCGAAGTCTTCGAGAAGCCGGTAGTTTTCTCCGAAATCGTCGGAGACGAAAACCCCGTCCGAGCCACCGGCAAAAACGTTCGACCCCAGGCAGGCGAAAGCCCGGAGCTCACCCGAGAGGCCACGCATAGCCGGGCGGAGCCGAGTCCAATGCTCTCCCCAGCTATAGCTCACGAACGCGCCCTCCGTCGTCGCGGCAAAAAGCCGCGACACCACGATCTCTGGCTGGAAAGATGCGAGGACTAGAACGAGCGCCCACGCCGACATCAGGGGCTCTCCACCAATATCGTGACGGGCCCGTCATTCACAAGAGACACCGCCATGTGGGTTTGGAACCTTCCTTTCGCAGTCGGGATACCGTGCTCGTCCACGACGCGCACGAAGCGCTCGTAGAGCTCCTCCGCAAGCTCTGGTCGCGCCGCCTTTACGAAGGACGGCCGCCGACCTTTGCGACAATTGCCGAGCAGCGTGAACTGGGACACAGCGAGAAGCGACCCGCCGACTTCGGCGAGTGACAGGTTCATTTTGCCGTCCTCGTCCTCGAAGATACGCAGCGAGACGATCTTGTCGGCCATCCACCGCGCCTCATCCTCCGTATCACCGTCGGCCACGCCGAGCAGCACGAGAAGACCCGCATCGATCGCGCCCACGCGCTCGCCGTCGACCTCGACGCCCGCCTTGGTGACGCGTTGCACTACAGCTTTCACGAAACGCGTTCATCGGAGTCGGGCGCACCCGGTTGTCGTCCATGAACGCCGAACGCCCGAAGCACATCGAGAAGCGAGCAAACCCCCTCCATCTCGTGAACGTTGGCTCGACTCACCACGGGCAAGAGATCGTAGCCCACTTTGCCCATGCGCTCGAGTGCGAGGTCGAGCGAATGGTCGGCGTGCAAATGAGGAAAAGCGCGGGAGTCCAGAAGGCTACCGACTTTGGCGTCGCTCCGATTCTCGTCAAGCGCCTTTTCGAGCTGCTCCAGAGACACCACACCCCACACACCGTTCTTGTCGGTAACGGGCCAGGCACGCATACTGCTATGGCCTGCTCGCTCGATGCAATCGGCAACCGTCATGTCCGACGAAAAGGTCTCGTGGGGCGGACGCATGGCGAGCCGCACCTGGAGGTGGCGCTTCTCGCTTTCGGAGGTCGGAAGGTGGATGCCTTCTTGAAGCGCGAGCGCTTCGTAAAGCGGCGTCTTCTGAAGTTTGTAGGAAACGAAAAAGCTGATGAGGTTCGAGATCATGAGTGGCACGATGATCGCGTAGTCCTGCGTGAGCTCGAAGATCATGATCACCGAGACCATCGGCACCCGCAAGATTCCGGCGAAGGCTGTCCCCATTCCGACGAGCGCATAGGCGCCAGGGCTCGCGGTTATGTCGGGAAAGTAGCCATGCGCGACGGCCCCGAGACTGCCGCCGACCATAGCACCCATGAAAAGACTAGGCCCGAAAATACCCCCCGCATTTCCCGAGGCGTAGCAAACGGCGGTCGCGAAGACGCTGAGCACGAGAAGAATGACCATCGACGAAAGCGGGAGCGAGCCGTTGAGCGCTTCGCCTACGGTGGAATGTCCAAAGCGAAAAATTCCAGGAAGAGCGAACGCGAGAACGCCCACGACTACCCCGCCGGCGGCGGGTTGCAGCCAGCGCGTTCTGCGCGGCATATTCAAGAACTTCTCGCGCATGCGCAGCATGAGCTTGACGAAGAAAACGGAGACCAGGCCGCCCACGACACCCAAAAGCGCGTAAACGATGAACTCGGCCGGGTGCACCGACTCGTATGCGGGAACGTGAAAAAGAGGCTCGTTTCCGAGCAAGAGGCGCATCACGAAGAGTGACGTAAAGACGCTGACGACGACCGAGCCGAGAATCGGCGCGTGCAAATTCCCCATGATCTCTTCGAGCGCGAAGAGAATCGCGGCGAGAGGCGTGTTGAAGGCGGCAGCGAGCGCGGCCGCCGCTCCAACGGGGACGAGCATTTGGAGCTTGTCGCCGCTCAGCCCGAGCCCGCGTCCGATACTCGAAGCGAGCCCCGCGCCCATCTGCACCGAAGGGCCCTCACGACCAAGAGCGATTCCGCTCGCGAGTGTTATCGACGAGGCGATGAACTTGCCGATCACCGTTCGCAGGGGGATGAGCCCGCGCCGGGCGAACATGGCCGCTTTCGTCTGCGGGACACCGCTCCCGCGCGCGTCGGGAAAGAATCGATAGAGAAGGTAGCCCACGAAGAGCGTCCCCGCGATCGGCGTGACGAGACGACGCCAATGCGGGGTGCCCTCGGCATAGAGCCACGCCTCGAGACTATCGGTGACAACGATGAAAGCGACGATCACCAACCCGACAACCGCGCCGATAACGAAGGTGAGCCCCATGAAAACCTGGTTCTCGTTCTGCGCCATCGACTCACGGACGCGCTCCTGAATGCGGTGCGTGATGTCCGAAAGTCGGCTCATGTCGTGCGGGCAAGCATTATAGCGCGGTTCAGCATCCACCTCTGAGGAACTCTCGAGGCTGGCTGTGAAAAAGCAAGGGGACGTGGAGATAGAAGGAGAGGTGGGGACAAAAAATTAACTGTCTTTCATCCCCCTATCCCCTCCTATCCCCACATCCCCTTTTCTCTTAAAAACCCTGAGGGGATTCTGAAAAGCTGAATGCGGATCACTTCTTCAGCATCTTCAGAATTTGTTCGGAAGTCGGGCGGTCGGCGGGTTCTTTCTCGAGACAGGCCATCACGATGTTGGCGAGCACTTTGGGAACGTCTGGCCTCAGCTCTTTCAGCGGGCGGGCGGCGGTGTACACGTGATGGTAGAGCACTTCGCCATCAACAAAAGGAGGCTCGCCCGCAAGGAGGTGATACACCGTCCCTCCAAAGGCGTAGATGTCCGTGCGGAAGTCGAGTGGCCCGCCGAGAATCTGTTCTGGCGACATGTAGAGCGGGGTCCCGCTCGCCTTCTCACTTCCCTGCGCTTTCGCGTCTCTAAGTATCTTGGCGAGGCCGAAATCCATGATCTTGACGGCGCGCTGCTTCGAGAGCATCACATTCGAAGGCTTGATATCGCGGTGGAGGACGCCATGGCTATGCGCGTGGGCAAGCGCCTTGAGAACGCCTCCAACGAACTGAACCGTCTGCTGGATCGAGAGTTTCGTCTCGCGCTGAAGGATGTCGAAATAGCTTTCACCCGAGACGAACTCCATCGCGATGAAGAGTCGGTTCTGCTCCGGGTCCACGTCCACGTCGAACACCGTGACGATATTCGGATGGTTGAGCTGCGCGGCCGATTGTGCTTCGCGCAAGAAGCGCTCCCGGATGTCTTTGACCTCCATGAACTGTTCCATGAGCATCTTGTAGGCCACGATGCGGTTGAGCCGTGTGTCTTTGGCGCGATAGACGACGCCCATCCCGCCGGCGCCGATCTTCTCGATGAACTCATAGCGCTTGCCACCGAGCTCTTCTTTGGCAGCTTGATGGAGTGACGGCTCGGTGGCCTTTTTCGCTGGCTTCTTGTCGAGCTCCTGTAGCCGCCCGACGGCATCCCGATAGCTGTAATTTTCCGCGACGAGCTGTTTGAAGATCTTCGCGGCTTCCTCGTAGCCGCCCATCTGTTCGGAAGCGACCGCGAGTGTGTAATACATATCAAGATTCTTGGCCGTGAGCGGCTGATCGTGAAGCGCCCTTTTCAGCTTCTCGACGGCGACGCCCGGCAGATCCCGCTCCATGAAACTCTGCCCGAGCTCGACGAGGGATTCTTGATAATGAGGGTTCGTCGGCTCGATCTTCTGGAGGCAGTCGATGGCGAGCTCGGTGAGACTCGCCTTGCGCGCGTTCTTCGCGGCGCGATAATAATCGCCCGACTCGGCGAACATCCGCGCTGCCCGGCCCCAGTCTTCGGCCTTCTCGTAGAGCGCCGCGGCTCTTTGATAGTCCTGGCTCCGGCCGTACATTTCCGCCGCGCGATCGAGCTGCTCCAGGCGCTCATAGGCCTCGGCGGCCTGACGGTGAGCGCCGCAATGCTCGTAGCAGCGTGCGGAGTCGAGATAATTCCCCGCTTCTTCGTAGACTTCTGCGGCTCGAAGCGGATCGCCACCGAGGAGAAACTGCACCGCCGCCTCGTTTTTCTGGTCTCGCTTGTAGAGATGCTCGCCTCGCATTTGCGCGGCACGCACACGGTCGCCTGCCTGCGCGTAGGCGTCCGCGGCGTGATCCACGGCACCCGCACGCTCATAGAGGTCGGCGGCTTTCAGGTGACGATTGAGCTTGAGGAACAACCCCGCTGCATCCTCCCACTGCTCGCCACGCTCGAGCACTTCCGCGGCTTGCTCGTGAAGTCCGGCGCGCTCAAAGGCTTGCCCCGCAAGCCGGCAATATTTCGTGAACTCCGCATGGTCCGCGGGTGAGCGCGCATCCGCGAGGGTATTGAACTTGTCTTGCAGGTAGCGACGGTAATTCTCGCCCGCTCTTTTGTTATCCCCGGACTGCGCGCAAACCTCCGCGGCCTTTTGATAATGGCCAACGCGCTCGAAGATGGACGCGGCCTCCGTAAGCGCTCCCGCTCGGACGAGAAGGCGCGCTGCTTCGTGGTTCTGGCCCTTGCCTCGATAGAGCTTGGCCGCATCACGATAGCGTCCGTCTTCTTCGAATATCTTGGCGGCCCGCTCCCAATCGCCCGCCGCGAGCGCAGGGTCCGCGGTAGAAGCCGGGCTCTTTGACTCTTTCTTGCCGAGGCCGAACATTTTTTTCCAACCCGAGCCGCCTTTGGCCGCCCCCAGAAGGACGAGCGTCGTCAGAAGAACAAGTGGCTCAAAACTCTCGATGGGAAAGATGAACTGGCTCAAGACGTACCTGGGCCGCGTAGCCGGCTGGACGGAGATCAGACGTGGCCTTTTTGTGTACTTCCATTATACAGACCGCTCAGGCGATGCAAAAACAAGGCTAATTATGTAGCCAAGAACGACTGAAACAACGGTCCCGACGAGGTTGTAGTAAAGATAAGAGATCTCGGAATAGCGGGCCGTTAGTTGTACGGCGACGATGCCAAGCAGCACGCCGGCGAAGGCGCCGTGGCCGTTCGCCCGCCTCGCCCCGATGGCGAGGACGAAAACACCGAGTATGGGGCCGTAAAAGTTAGACCCGATGCGGTTCACCGCCTCGATGGCAGAGCCGAGCCGGCCCATATAGAGCGCGCAAAAGGTCGCGAAGCCTCCCCAGAACAAGGTCGCGACACGACTGACGGCGAGGAAGTGGCTGTCTTCGGCCTCTCTGCGGACGTAGCGCTGGTAAAAGTCGACGACCGTCGCTGTCGACAAGGAAGTGAGCTCGGACTCCACGGTGGACATGGCCGCGGCAAAAATCGCCACGAGGATGAGCCCGACGATCCCGACAGGAAGCTTCGTGAGAACGAAGGTCGGAAACACGTAATTCGTGTCGCTGAAACCCGGCTCGCTCTCCCGGATGAGCCCCAAGACCTCGGAGCGAACGCCACTGAAAACTGCATCCGCTTGGAGGAAGCTTCTGCGCATCTCGTCTTCGCGGGTACCTCCGAGAGCGTCGGCAAAGTTCTGAGCTGCCTCTTTGCGGATCTCGAAAGCCTCGTCGTAATCGGCCTCGAGCTGCGACACATCCCGAGCCTGGGCGAGCCGCTCGAGCGCAACGGGGTTGAACACGACCGGCGGTTTTTCGAATTGATAGAAAACGAACAGGAGCGCGCCGGTGAGAAGGATGACGAACTGCATCGGGATCTTGACGAGCGCGCTGAACAAGAGCGCAAGCCGGCTTTCCTTGAGCGAACGTGCCGTCAGATAGCGCTGCACCTGACTTTGATCGGTCCCGAAATAAGACAGCATGAGAAATATGCCGCCACAGATGCCGGTCCAGAACGTGTAGGTGACGGTGGGATCCAGATTGAAGTCCATCGTCTCCGCGCGCCCGGTGGCGCCCGCGATCTGGATCGCGTCCGTGAGCGAGACCCCGTCGGGAAGGCCCACGATGACCGACCCGAGGCAGAACAAGATCCCGAGAAAGATGATCAACATCTGCCACATCTCGACCCACATGACCGCGCGCATGCCGCCGAGCGTTGTGTAGATTGTGGCGCCGAGACCGATCGCGATGATGATGACTTTTTCATCGATGCCGAAGACGATGGCGAGTATGACGGACGGCGCATAGATCACAACGGCGTCCGCAAGACCTCTCCCCATGAGAAAAAGAAAGCTCGTCAAGCTCCGAGTCTTTCCGTCGAACCGCTTCTCGAGAAATTCATAGGCCGTAAAAACTTTGGCGCGATAGAAGAACGGCACGAGCGTGACGCAAAGGATCACGATCGCGAGCGGCATGCCCAAATAGACCTGGATGAAGCGCATGCCGTCCACGTAACCCTGACCGGTCGTACCGACGAGTGTGATGGCGCTCGCCTGGGTCGCCATGACCGAAAGCCCGATCGCGTACCACGGCATCGAACGCCTGGCGAGAAAGAAGTCTTCGATCCCTTTATTGCCGCGTCCCGTCCGATAGCCAACAAAGACGATGAACGCAAAGTAGAGAACGACGACGAGCCAATCAATCGGATGCAGCATCAATCAGCGATCAGCGCGCATAAGCTGAGAACAAAACGAGCAGCAAATAAGTAACGAGAGTATTCGCGATAACAACCGCGTAGAAACGCCCCCAAGTCTTGAAGATAGGCGGCGGTAGATCAGACTCTTTATCCATGCAACCTCGCTGGCGGGCGCATTATAAAGGATCGACGCACTGTATCCGCTGTTATGGAAACGCAGCGCAAAGACGCAAAGAAAATGCACCGGCTTCGCCGGTCGATGTTTTAAAAGAAAGGGGAGGTGGGGATAGGAGGAGAGGTGGGGATGAAAAGAAGATATCCCTTCTATCCCCCTATCCCCCACCTCTCCTTTTCTTTTTGCGTCCACCGGCGAAGCCGGTGTACTTCCTTTGCGCCTTTGCGTCGCGCTTTTGAGACACCGGTTCGCAGCAGCGGTGTTTTTGACATCTCTCGGGCCGCTCAATATGCTGCTCGAAGGTATCGATTTTACGAGGTCGACGAGGAGCTCCGATGAAACGGCTTTCTTTGATTGGGCATTCTTTGATTGCTTTGGCACTTCTTATGGCCGCCACATTTTCGCACGCGCAGCTCGAGCCCATTCCTGAGGACCGCGGCGCTAGTGGGCTCGCGTTGCAGTTGCGCAAGCTCGACGCGGGCGCGACGTTCTTGCATACGACGGCCCATCCGGATGACGAGGATAACGGTCTCCTCGTGATGCTGAGTCGCGGTCGGGGCTTTCGCACCGCGCTTCTCACTGCGACGCGCGGGGACGGTGGTCAGAACGAGATCGGGCCGGAGCTCTTCGAAGCCATCGGCATTTTGCGAACCGAAGAGCTCATGGCAATGCATCGCTATGATGGCGTCGACCAATATTTTACCCGCGCCTACGAGTTCGGCTATTCGTTCAGCGTCGAGGAGACGCTTGAAAAGTGGGGCAAAAACGAGATTTTCGAGGACATCGTCCGCATCATTCGCACGGTTCGGCCTGACGTCGTCGTCATGTTGCCGCCTCGCGGAGAGGGCGGGGGCCAGCACCACCAGGCCTCCGGGCTTCTCACCGCGGAGGCGTTCCGTGCGGCCGCCGATCCGAATCGGTTTCCCGAACAATTCGAGAACGGGCTTCGGCCGTGGCAGCCGCTCAAGCTCTATTCGCGCAATCGCGTTGGGTTTGGTCCAAGGCGCCAGGAACAGGAGCCGGAAGAAGATCTCCATCTCGTGCACATCGATACCGGCCGCTACGATCCCATTCTCGGCCGTTCCTACTATCAAATGGGGCTCGAGGGCCGCTCGAACCACAGATGCCAGGGCATGGGTCAGCTGCGCGCCTTCCCGGGGTCGCGACAATCGGTTTGGCGGCTCGAAGACCATGTTATCGAGGTGGCTAGTGGCGAGTCGGACCTCTTCGACGGTATCGAGACCGGACTCAGCCGCCTCGAAGCTTTCGTCGCTGGCGAAGGTGAAGACGCGGAGCTCGTCGGCCTCGGCTTGAACGCCATCCAAAAGGAGGTCGACGCGGCGAACGATGCTTTCGATGCCAAAGCACCCTGGAAGACGGTCCCGGCTTTGCGGCGAGGACTCGAGGCGGTGCGCAAGCTGCGCGCCAGCGTCGCCGGGAGCGGCCTCTCGGAGACCGCGCGTTACGAGCTCGAGCACCGTCTCGCGCCGAAAGAAAGAGACTTCGAGATCGCCCTCGGGCTCGCTCACGGGATCGGCTTGGACTCCGTGGCCGATCGCGGCGAAGTGACGCGCGGCTCGAAGCTGAAAGTCGACATTCGCGTCACAAACCGAAGTCCCCAGCCCGTAGAGCTTCAATCGATCGACATCGAGGCGCCGAAGGGATGGAGCGTCGCGCCGATAGAAACAAATGATGACGGCGAGGACATCTTTCCCAATTTTCCGCAGACGCTGTCCAACAACAACGCGCTCGACGCCGGCTACGACGTCGCGGTAGCAGAGGACGCGAGTTACGACCGCCCGTACTGGACGCGCAACGACAAAACCATCGACCGCTTCGATCTAACCGAGCCGGAGTTTTTCGGCCTGCCGTGGCGGAGGCCGAGCCTTTACGCGACGATCGCGCTGCGCTCGGGAACAACCGCGTTCAACGTGGAACGTATTGTCCAGTATCGCTATCCCGGTCCGTGGGTTGGCGGCGAAAAGCAGAAGCAGGTCTCGGTCTTACCCCTCGTCTCCGTCACGCTATCACCGGGCGTCATCGTTTTTCCGACGAGCGCCGACGACAAGACGCGGCCTATTTCGGTCAACGCCCTCTATAGAGGCACCGAGCCCGCCCAAGGTACATTGTCTCTCGAGGTGCCCTCGGGCTGGACCGTCGAGCCGGCCGGCGCGGCGATTGCCTTCGAGCGCGAGAATGAAGCCGTGTCGATACGCTTTCGCATCATGCCCCCCGAGGGCGTCGCTAGCGGCGCCTATCGCGTCAAAGCAACAGCACTACTGAACGGCGAAGCGTTTCGCGAAGGTGTCCAGACGATCGCTTACGATCACATCCAAACGCGCTATCTCTACCATCCCGCCGAAGCCACGGTGCAAGCGCTCGACCTCGCGATCGCTCCCGTCTCGGTGGGCTACGTGATGGGCGTCGGCGACGAGATTCCGACCGCTATTCGGCAGCTCGGCGCGAAGCTCGCAATGCTGACGACCGAGGACCTCGCCGAGGGTGACCTCTCGCAATATGACGTCATCATGACAGGCATCCGCGCTTACTTGAGCCGGGCGGACCTGCGCTCCTACAACCATCGGCTGCTCGACTATGTGTGGAGCGGCGGGACCCTTCTCGTCCAATACAACAAGTTCGAGTTCAACCGCGCTCAGTGGGGACCCTATCCGAAAAAAGTCAGCCGCAACCGCGTCACCGTAGAGGAAGCGCCCATCGACATCCTCGTGCCCGACCACCCGGTCTTCAACACTCCCAATAAAATCACCGAAGACGATTGGGGCGGCTGGGTTCAAGAGCGCGGGCTCTACTTCCTCGACCCCGAAGGCGATCCACATTACACAGAGCTGCTCGCATCGGAAGATCCATGGGAGTACAACGAAGGCGTCAAGACGGGGATGCTCGTCGAGGCGAAGTACGGGAAGGGACGTTGGATTTATATCGGGCTCGGTTTTTTTCGACAGCTTCCAGCAGGTGTCCCTTCGGCCTATCGGCTCTTCGCAAACTTGCTCAGCCTACCGAAATCTGGCGACGGCACGGGTGAGTAAAAAGCTCACCCGCGAGGGCGTCGGCCTCGTTCTCGGACCGGCGCTCTTCCTCGCTATCGCGCTCGCGCCTTCGGGAATCCCACCGCCGGTGCAACGCATGATGGCGGTAGCGGCGCTCATGGCCACCTGGTGGGTCACCGAAGCCATCCCGCTCGCGGCGACGTCGCTTCTGCCGCTTGCGCTCTTCCCTTTTCTCGGGCTCGGCACGGCGTCGGAGTCGGCGGCGCCTTACGCAAACCACCTCGTTTATCTCTTTCTCGGCGGCTTCATGCTCGCGCAAACCATGCAGCGATGGGGCCTCCATCGCCGCATGGCGCTCACCATCGTGCAGCGCATCGGCACGTCGCCATCGCGCATCGTGCTCGGCTTCATGTGCGCCTCGGGTTTCGTCTCCATGTGGGTATCGAACACGGCGACCACCGCGATGATGATGCCCATCGGCCTCGCCGTCATCCAACAGGCGGTGGAAGCGTTCGAAAAAGAAGGTGCGGACGTCGACACCCGGCCGGGGCATTTCCACTTTGGCGCGAACCTCATGCTCGGCATCGCCTACGGAGCTTCCATCGGCGGCGTCGCGACGATTATCGGCACGCCGCCAAACGTCTTCCTCGCGGGAACCATGGCAGAGAATTACGGGATCGAGATTTCGTTTCTCAGATGGCTCGGCTTCGGAATCCCCTTGGTGCTCTTGTTCCTGCCCTTGACGTGGTTGTGGCTTACACGGGTGGCGCTCCCGATCCGCATAAAGTCGCTTCCCGGCGGCGCGGCCGGCATCGAGGCGGAGATCGACAAGCTCGGGGCCATGACGATTCCAGAAAAGCGGCTGGCGATCATATTCGGGCTCACGGCCGCGGCGTGGACATTTCGCCCATACTGGACGGCCGTAATCCCAACGGGAAATCTCGTCTCGGACTCGACGATCGCGATGGCCGCGACCGTCGTGCTCTTCCTCACCCCGGCCGGAAACGGTGAGAAGCTCTTGAACTGGGAATGGGCCTCGCGCCTTCCTTGGGATGTGCTGCTCTTGTTCGGCGGCGGCTTCTCGCTCGCCGCGGGGTTCGAGCGCAACGGCCTGTCCACCTGGGTCGGCGGGCAGCTTCAGTTCTTCGCCGAGCTACCGCTCCCCGTCTTCGTCGTGATCGTCGTTTTACTGATCGTCACCCTCACGGAGTTCGCCTCGAACGTCGCGTCGACGGCGATGTCCGTTCCGATCCTCGCCGCAACGGCAACCGCGATGGGGCTCTCGCCGCTAATGCTCGCGATCCCCGCCACGGTCGCCGCATCGTGCGCTTTCATGCTCCCGGCCGCGACACCCCCCAACGCCATCGTATTCGGGACGGGCTACTTCACCATCCCCCAGCTCGTGAAAGCCGGCATCGGCGTGAACATCATCGGCGTGGTTCTGATCAGTATCTTGACGCTTCTGTTGGCGCGACCGCTTTTCGGCATTTGAGAGCCTCATCCACTTCTAGCCATGTAAACGTGAAAGCCTTTTTTGACACAGAGCCGACTCTCATCCCCACATCTCCTCCTATCCCCACATCCCCTTGCCTTTAAAAACGCCGCTAAAACTAAAAGCAAGGAGAGGTGGGGATAGGAGGGGATGTGGAGGAGGCGAAAGAACTTGCTCCAGAACATGGAACAGCATCCTAGGTTCTGACGGGTTAGAGCCTTAGAGGCGAGCTCTCGCTAGCGCAGGTGGCGGTCGGCGAAGTCGAGGAAGCGTTCCCAGTCATAGGCCGTCACGTCGTGGCCGCCGCGACGCATGTGGTACCCGATGGTGCTCGAAACGGGTTTTTCGACGGCCGGCATCTCGGCAGCGGCCAGCCCATCCGTGCCAAGAAGCTCGTAGACCGCGCTCGCATGTCGCGCGGACAGAAACTCGCCGTGCGGATCGGCCCACCGGTCTTCCTGAGCGCTCGCGATATAGACGGGACGAGGTGCTATGAGCGCCACGAGCATGTGTTGATCGACCGGGAGCCTGTCCTCGTGCCCGTTATATCGCTTGAAGTTCGTACAAAACCAATGCGGAAAACCGTTATTGATGTCCTCGATGGTCTCGCCGTAACGCCGTCGCGAAAGCGCGGCCCCGCCGCAGCCGGATTCGTTCGAGACCACGAGCGCGAAGCGCTCATCCTGCGCTCCCGCCCAAAGGGCGGCCTTTCCGAGCCTCGAGTGACCCATTACCGCCACGCGCTCGGGATCGATTTCAGGCGCGCTTTCGAGATAATCGAGGGCGCGCGAAAGCCCCCAAGCCCAGGCACCGACACTCCCCCACTCATCCGCTGCGGGTCTCGACTGACCTTCCTCGTAAAAGAGAGGGTGCACGCCGTTTGCAAACCCGTCGTCGAAATCCGGATCGAGATCCCCGTAATAGATCGCCGCGAGGGCATAACCGCGCTCGACGATCCGCTCGACGGGCCAACGATGCGCGCGCACACCCCGCGTCGCCTCGGTCGCTCGATTTCCGACGACGCCAAACTCGTCACCGGCCCGCATCCATCCGGTAGGTAGGGTGATGTTCGGGTCGGGATGGATCGACGCATTGCCGTAGAAGTTCAATCCGACAAAAGCGGGGACGGGCCCGGAGCGCGCGTTCGGAATGTAAACAAGAACGTTCATGAACGGACCATCGTCGCGTTCGGTGAAAAAGACCGTGACTTCCTTGCGCGTCGCCGTCCCCTGTAGCGCGCTCTCATCGGAGCTCGTTTCGACGTAGCGCGCCTCGAGACGGCGAGACGGCGTTCGACCATAGACATGCTCTTCGAAGAGCTCAAGAATCTCGGGGCGGCGGCGAGACCGCCAAGTAGCGGCATCCTCTACCGGTGTGCCGTCCATCAGCACGAGCGGGTCCGGCAGTTCGTAGTCGGGAACGCGGGACTCGTCGTAATTCGGGGCGCGCGATTGAACGAGTCCTAGAGCCAACAAGACGAGGACAACGCTTCTCATGGCGGAGGATTATAACGCCGAGAGCCGACGACGGGCTTCTGTCACTGCGGCAACAATTTGTCGCTTCTTCTATAGCCTAGGCTCTAACCCATCAGAAACGAGGATTTTGTTCACACTTTCGAACTTCGTGCAGCACAGCCTGCGGTCGCAACCAAAAGGGATGGCCACAGAGGCACAGAGAAAGCGTGAGCGAAGAGCACTCGGTGTTTTCGAAACTCTGTGTCTCTGTGTCTCTGTGTCTCTGTGTCTCTGTGTCTCTGTGGCCATTCTTAAGGCGTCTCATGCGGACGGCGGAGCTTTCAGGTTTACCTGGCTATGTCTAGGGCTCACACCGGCCACGCTTCTTGCCGGTAGCCCATGTCCCAGAACATCCATTCGTAGCGGGAGGTCGTGACATAACGCTCGAGCATTTTCTTCTTGGCAAGCGCGGAGGCGTGCTCGGCAACCTCGTCCATAATGTCGAGGATCGAGCGGACTTCAGCCTCGTACTCGTCGCTCGCGTAGTTGTCGATCCACCTTTGGTAGAGAGGATTCGGCGAGCCTTTGGCCGCGAGCGCCTTGCCGACTTCCAAGTAGATCCAATAGCAAGGAAGCACGGCGCTGAGGGCCTCTGAGAAAGCACCGGAACAGGCGGACGCGATGAGATAGCTCGTATAGGCGAGCGTCGTTGGAGCCGGCTGCCGGTTTTGGATCTCCGCTTCGGAGAGTCCGAAATCACGAAAGTAGCTTTCGTGGAGCGCGCGCTCCGCTTCGAGCGAGCCGATAGCGTCGCGATTCAAGCGCACGATCCAATCGTCGCGAGGAGCCTTCGACGCCGCGATAGACAAAGCGCGGGCGAACTCCGTGAGATAGTAGGCGTCCTCGATGATATAGAAACGGAACGCCGCCTGATCGAGCGTTCCATCCGAGAGACCGGTCACGAAAGGGTGCCGGACAATCTCCTGGAATATGGGCTCTGCCGCCGCCCAGAGCTCTCCGGTAAAACCTCGACGATTAGGAAGCTGCATCGTCAATGGGCGGAGCGAGGCGGGCCAAGTGGGGGCGCCGTCTCCCTCCGATAAGCGGCTTGTCCCATCGAGTCGATGCGCGCGAGGATGAGCTCCAGCCTGTCGGAAACGAGACCACGATTGCGTCCCCAAACGAACTTCTTCAACGCTTTCTTGATATCGTCCTTGGAAATTGTCCGCAACCGTTCGATGAGCTCGGGCGGGTAATGGGTGTCGTACCGTTCTCGGTCCGCGTCATACTCGACGCCCCAAAAGCGCGCATGGGTACCCGTACCCACGCCGTTCAAATCGTTGAGCAGTGTTTTCTGGATACGGAACGTCTTGGAATTATCGATGAGCATCAGCCGCTTGCCCGGCGAGACCATCGCATTGTTCAAGTGGCGATCGATATTGGCAATCAAATCGTCGAAGAGCCACATGACACTGACTTGCTGATGCCACGCATCCATATCGGGAAAGCTTTCCTCGTACTCATTCATCACGGTGCCGGTAACCCATAGCTGCAAACAGCCCTTGCGCCCGCGGATGCTCCGCTTCACCGTCGGCGGCACCATACCGAGACCGAGAAGCTTGTCGAGCTGATAGGCCGCCACTTCGTTGCGCCAGCTATCGTGCTTCTTGTCGACCTTCTTGTAGATGGCGTTCATGACGATGCCGTCCATCTCCAAAGTGACTTTCTCGGGATTGGTGATGCCCGTGCCTATCTTCTTGCGATCCGTGATTTTGGCCTTGCGGAGAAAGTGTTCCAACCTCTCGCGCTCCGGCCATAGCGCGTCATTCTTGACCGCCTCTTGGGCCACGACCGAGACCGTCAAGCCCAGCGAGACGGCGATGGCGCAAAGACAACGCATCAGATCTAAATTGATACACCCGTTGGCGCCATTTTTCAACATAGAATACCGTATGAGACCCATTTTTCTCACCGTCCTCCTAACAACCGGAACCGCCGCGGGTGTCAGCAGCCAGACACTCGAGGCGCGCCTCGCCGCCATGCTGGACGCGCTCCCGGCCAAAAGCTCACTCTACGCGAAGCATCTCCCAACCGGTCGCGTAGTCTCGGTGCGCGGCGATGAGCTCATGAACCCGCTATCCGTCATCAAGATTCCGATCCTGGCGCTCGCCTTTCGCGACAGCGAAGCGGGCAAACTAGACCTCGCCGAGCGCTACACGATAAAGCCCGAAGACCGCCGCCGCGGCAGCGGCCTGATCCAAACCTTTGCCCCCGGCCTGAACCCGACCTATCGCGACATTCTCACACAGATGATCGTAACGAGCGACAACACCGCAACCGACATCATGATCGACCGTCTGGGCCTCGAGCGGGTCAACGAGCTCCTCTCCGAGCGCGGCTATCGCTCGACGCGTCTAATGACCACGACCGGCGGTCTCTTCCGCCGCCTCTGGGAGATGCAAGACCCGTCTCTGAAGAGCCTGTCCCACGCCGAAGTCTTCGAAAGAGGCTTCCCCAACGACCCAGGCGCCTCCGATCGAACCTTCGCCTTCGAGGGCAATCCAAAAGAGTGGCTCGGACAGACGACCGCGAAAGAAATGTCAAAGCTATTAGAAGAGATATACAACGCTGAGCTGACGTCCCACGCGTCGAGCGACGCGATGATCGGCATCCTTCGACGACAATTCTACCGCTCACGACTTCCGCGCTTCGTCCGTTTCGACGGCGTCGGCGTAGCCCACAAAACCGGAGACTGGCCCCCCGTAGCCGGCAACGACGTCGGAATCCTGTTCCACGAAGGCGGCCCAACGGTAGTGTCCGTCTTCATTAACCAAAACCGAGGCGACTTCACAAAGCTCGAAGAAACAATCGGCCAAATAGCCAAAGAGCTCGTCGCCGAGTGGAGCCCATCAAGAGAGTCCGCAAGAGATCAATAATAAGAAAAGCGTAACGCAAAGGCGCCAAGTCGCAAAGGCGCAAAGAAAAGCAAGAAGAAAGAAAAGAAGATGAGAGGAATCGCTCTTGTCGCTCCTTTTTTAGGGAAGGCGCGGTAAGCAGTAGCTTTCATTTCTTTCTTTGTTTCCTTTGCGTCTCTGCGCCTTTGCGTTACGCTTTTTTTAATATTGATCTCTTGCTTTTTTCTTTTTATCGCCGCTGCCTGAAAACGAGGGCATAGTCACCGTTGTGCCATTTCAGGTCGGAGACGAGCTCGAACCCCGCGTCTTCCATCTCGGCGACGAGCAGCGTTTTGGCGATGCCGTGGCCGTCGCGCGATTCGGGAACTCCGGACGGGCGGTTCCACTGGCGCCTCGTGTCGAAGTCGACGACGAGGAGGCGGGCGTCGTCACGGAGTGCTTTTCGGAGGCTCTCTTGCATCGCCTCCGGGTCGGTGAAGTGGTGGTAGACACGGCGGAGAAGGATGGCGTCGCAGCAGGCATCGGGTAGCCCGGTGCTGTCCGCCTGGCCTTCGACCACGCTTACGTTTGTCGCGCCCTCGCGCGCCACGCGGTCGCGAATTTTCTTCAAGTCATCCGGGTCGATCTCGGTGGCATATACCCGTCCTTCGGGGCCAACTTGCTCGGCCACGGCCACCGACCACTTGCCGTCGCCCGCGCCGACATCGGCGACGACGTCTCCGCGCTCGATTTCGAGAAGCTCGAACACGCGCTCGAGCTCGTCGCGGTCGACCCGCGAGCCCTGCAGGAAAGCGCAGGCGAGGGCGGCCATTAGAAGAACGGAAACCAACAAGAAAGCACGTTTCATGTCACACCTCTTTGCGAATCCATATTGACGCCCGCCGGAAACTTCCCCTAATGACGCCGACGCTTATGACAGGAGTACTTTTACCGCCTGGTCCCATTGGACTTCGCGAGTATCCGCCTCGCCGTTTTCCCCCATGCGGATCGCGAGCTCGCGATTCTCGGCCCAAACGTCGAGCTGCGTTGCTATTTGCATCGGCTCGGGGAGGAGCACGTAGCCCGAGCGGCCAACCGACACGAGCTCGGCGGGCCCGCCACTATCCATGCAGGTCAACACGGGTTTTTTCGAGCGAAAGGCTTCGAGCGTAACGAACCCGTAATCCTCCATGTAGGGCGCGAAGAAGACACCGCGGCAGCGCGCGTAATAGTCGACGAGCGTGTCGTCGTCCACGCGCCCGACGAAGTCGACGCGATCGGCGACCCCGAGCTCGCCGGCGAGGGCTTTGAGCGCGTCTTCTTCCTCGCCCGTGCCCGCGATCACGGCGCGGATGTCCGTCTTGACATGCTTCATCGCCTTCACGAGAAGGTCGAGACGTTTCAGCTCATGCAGCCGCGAAACAGCAAAGACGAAATTCTCGTAGCCCTCGGTTCGGTACGGACGCTCCGGCGGCGGCGGGTAGAGAACTTCGGAGTCGATATCGCCGAAATCGCGCAGTCGCTGGGCGATGGTTTTCGACTGCGCGTAGAGCTTGTCGACGTTTTGCGTGAGCAAGAAGTGGTCCGCTTGGTGGATGAGAAAACGGCGCACCGATTCTTTCACGACGTTTTTTTTAGAGATGCGCCGCTTGAGCGCCGGCCACAAGTCGTAATATTCACGCATGCGGTGGTTGAGCCAGCAGATGTGGCGCCGGTGGCGGACGGCAAAGCTCGGATAGCGGAGCGAGATCAGCTGATCGACGGGCTCGCTCTCACCGGTCTCAGAAACGTCGGTGAACCAGTTGGCCATGTAAGCCGAGAACTGCCGGCCGAAAGGATTTTGCGGCGTCCGCACGAGCTCGGCGGTGTGGCCTGACCGCTTCAGTGCTTTCGTGAGCTCTTCGGCAATCACGCGATGGCCGCCCGCTACGAAAGGTACGTCCGAGGTCACAACGACGACACGGCGGCCCGTCTTCGTCATGCGTTCTCTGGATTCCGCTCGGTTGCTTTTGCGGCACGCGTGGAGCTGAATCCTTCCGTGGCGTAAATTAATCCGCCGGGAAGATTGCCGATGATGCCGAGCGCGAGGATTAACACCGAGAGCACGAAAGCGCCGTCCGGATCCATCCCCACCTGCGAGAAGAGCGCGACGTAAGCGACGTTCGTCGTCCCCCAGCCGCCGATGGAGATCGGGAGCATCGTGACGATGAGGATCGGCGGGATGAAACACAAGAAGTAAATCGCGGGGGTCCCGAGGCTCATGGCTTCCGAGAGCAAATAAGCTTGGAGCACGCGCAACAGCTGAACGCCCACGGAGAGCAGCAGAACGAGACCGAGTGTCGTGAGCCGCGCGCGGTAGCGCGCCATAGCTCGCGCCGCCTTCGTCCACCAATTGTCTTCGCCACTCGCGAAGATCTTCGCATGCACGCGGCGTGAAAGGGCAAGGGCGAGCCCCGACACGAGCCCGATAGAGCCCACCACGACGAGTGCGAGAAGCGCGGGGTGCGGGTAGACGCGGTAGAAAAAGCTGAGCGAGAGAAGCCCGGTAAGAAGCATCGAGAGGAGCCCGAGAAGCCGGTCCATTACGACGGACGCGACCGACTCTACACGCCGCTCCGTGAGCCGCGAGAACGATACCGCGCGCACGGCTTCGCCGCCCACACCGCTCGGGAGGAAGCTCCCGAAGAAAGTGCTGAGAAAGAAGATCTTCACCATGCGCCAGCGCGCTACGTGCACGTCGAGAGCTTCGACGAGCTGGATCCAGCGGGTGACCATGAACGAGCGGTCGATGAAGACGGTGACGAGCGTGAGAAAGACAAGAAAGGCGTCCGCTCGCCTGAGAAAGCGCAGCATGTTCTCGAGGTCGAGCCGGGAGAGCATGAAGGCGATGAGTCCGAGGCTCACCACCACGCGCAGCGCGAAAGAGAGTCTTCCGGAAAGAGCGCTCACGAGCTTACAGGTTCGGGCTCACGCTGGGTATTTTTTGCGGGGGGAACGCGCCAGGGCTCCTCGAGAAACTCGAAGTCTTTCGCGTAGTCCCAGCGCGGTCGCCCGCCTTGGGCGCGGTAGCGCTCCACGAGCACCTCGTAAAGGCGCTCCATCGTGTCAACGAAGGTCTGGACGGCGAACCGCTTCGAAGTCGCATGCGCGCCCTCCGCCAATCGCCGCGCGAGCGTTTCATCCTCGACAAGGCGCACCATCCCTTCCGCGAGTGCTTTCACATCGCGCGGCGGCACCATGAGCGCGTTTTGATCGTGCACGAGCACTTCGCGCAAGCCATCGACATCCGTCGACAAAATCGGCCGCTCGAGCGCCATGGCTTCGAAAACCGTCAAAGGGGTGCCTTCCCAAAGAGAGGGAAAGACAACGACGTCGAAGCTCGCAAAGCATGCGGCCACATCGCGCTTAAAGCCGAGAAAGATGACGCGATCGCCGATGCCGAGGCGCGTCGCCTGCGCTTCGAGCTCCGGCTGGAGCGGGCCCTCGCCCACAACGACGAAGCGAGCCTCCGGGATCTTCTTCGCGACTTTTGCGGCAGCTTCCACGAGATAGTAATTGCCTTTCGACTCGTGGAGGCGCGTGACCGTGCCGAAAAGCTTTAGACCCTCATCCTCGAAGCCGAGACGATGGCGCGCCTCGCGCCGGGCTTCGGGCGAGAACGGCTGGAACTCGTCGAGCGGAGCGCCGAGAAAAATTTTCTTCACCCGCTTCGGTGAGAGCTTGCGACCCTTCACGCAAAACTCGCGCGTGGATTCGGAAACGGCCACCGCGACGTCGGTCAGAGGATCGAAAATCTTGTCGGGGATTTTCTGAAACCACGGCGTGTCGGTGAGGTTCGCGTGCTCGTGGAGCACGTTCGGGATCCCGAGATAGACCGCAGCCGCGCGACCGAAGGTCGTCGCGCCATAGCCATGCGTCTGGATAACGTCGATCTCGAGACGCTTCAAGAGCCCGATGAGCGCGGGCAGCGTCGAGGGATCGAACTTGCCTTTTTCGAGATAGTAGACGCCGAAGCCGTAGCTTTCGAGCTTGTCTTCGGAAAGATCTTTCTTGCGCAAGCTCAGAAGCGATACCTCGAAACGGGTTTTGTCGAAGCGGGGGATCATCCATGCAAAGAGCCGCTTGACCCCGTGCATCCGGGATCCTTCCCATCCGAGGTGATCGCAAATTTGAAGAACTTTGATCTTGGACACGCTAGCGGTTGTATTTCTTCATGATCTCGCGGAGGCGGTCGATCGGTAGGGCTTCTCTGTAGTTGCCGTCTCTTCCGGTGACGTCCACCGCTTTCAGCATCGAGTTGTAAATCGCCTCTTCCGTCGCTTCGATGGTCGCTTGAAAGATCGGCGAGAGCTTGTCGTTGCGCAGCGAGGGCGCGCCGTCTTTGAGCTCTCGGCTCGTAAAAGCGCTTCGAAGCTCGGGCGCGGTAGAGAACGCGATGACGTAGTCGCCGCTTCCGTTCGAAGACGTCGCGCCCGTCCGCGAAAGACCGAGCATGGCGCGCTTCGCAACGCGCTCGAGCCCCGCCGAGAGCACGGGAGCATCGGTGGCCACGACCATCATGATCGAGCCATCGGGATTTTCTTCGTCGCTGGTTGTGGCGTCGCGCAAATAATAGCGGCCAAGCTCTTCGCCCACTGGGAGGCCATCCATCTGCAAGATGCCGCCAAAGTTGCTCTGCACGAGGACACCCACCGTATAGCCGCCGAGGCTTTCAGGAAGCTTCCGGGACGACGTTCCGATGCCACCCTTCCACCCGAAAGCGCTCGTGCCGGTGCCCGCGCCGACGACACCTTCTTGAACCGGGCCGCTTCTCGCGATCCGGATCGATTCGAGCACGTGCTCTTCTTTGACGTGACGGCCGCGAATGTCGTTGAGACCGCCGTCGTTCGTCTCCCCCACAACGGGGTTGAACGAGCGTACGTTCTCGTTCCCCGGAAGCCCCATGAGGTAGCTCACAACACCGTTCGCAGCGTTCCACACCGCGAGCGTTCCGGTGAGCACGATGGGCGATTCTATGGTGCCGAGCTCGCGCACTTGGGTGTAGCCAATGAGCTTCCCGAAAGCATTGCCGAGATGGATGGCGCCAGGAACCTTCTCCTGAAATAAATTTCCGCCATGCGGCAGGATGGTCGTGACCCCGGTGCGCACGTCACTCCCGCGCCAGATCGTGACCTGGCCGACTTTTACGCCAGGAACATCGGTGATCGCGTTGAGCTCGCCTGTGGGCAGCACGCCGGGAGCGAGACCAAGCTCGCGCGCCCGGGGGCGTGAGGTTGCATCGGGTTGGGCCGAAAGATTTGCGGCAAAACTGATCGTCAAGATTGCAAGATAGATTCTCATGGGTCACTCCGAAGGTGCCGGCTTCTCGCGCGGCATGGGTAAAGTAATTTTTTTCGACACATAGTCGAGCACGCGCCGGGTTCTTTCGAGATAACGCTCGTAGCTGTACTCTTCGTCCGAGCGTCGCCGGGCCGCCGCGCCGAGCTCACGGGCGCGCTTGGGATCCGCCACGAGGACTTCGATGCCCCTGGCGAATGCCTCGGGCTCGGGCTCGGTCAGCACTGCGATCGCGTCGTCGAGAACTTGAGTATGGGTGAGGATGCGCGTCGCAACGATCGGCTTCCCCGAATGAAGATAGGAGTAGATCTTGAGCGGCGTGTTCTTGCCGTGCGAGCGCGGTGAGACGAGCGCGTCTGCGGCGGCGAGGTAGCGCGGCATCTCCGAAGGCGGCTTCTGCCCGGTAAAAACAACCCGATCCGCGATACCGAAGCGCGCGACATTCCTTCGCGCCGCTTCGACTTGATCCGGCTTGCCGCCGACCATCACTAGCCGCACGGAAGGATTCGAAACGCGTGCGACGGCGTCATAAAGAAGCTCGAGCCCCTGATAAGCCTCGAACGTTCCCGTGTAGAGAAGAACGAAAGCGTCCTCGAGGCCGAGCTCGCCACGGACTCGCTTCGTCTCTTCCGCGCTCAACGCTTCACCCGATTCCGCGAGCGGCGAGTTCTCGATGAGGAATTTGGGCTTCTCGGCGTCGGTGAGATCGACGACCTCGCCGAGATAAGGACAAATGTAGATGACCGCTTCGGAGCCGCGTATGGTGACGCGCTCGGCGCAGTCGAACAGCCAACGCAACACGCGCGAGCGGCTGTAGTGAAAATTCTCGAGCTGCTCCGGAAGTGACGAGTGCATGTCGTAGATGGTCGGGACCCCGAAGAGCTTTGAGAGGACAACACCCATGAGCCCCGCTTCCTCGTGACAATCGAGAACGTCGTAACGCTCGGAAAGAAGCCGTCTGAGCGACGAGGTGAAGACGAGCGCATCGAGTGGCAACTTCGCGAGGGACGGCCCGACCCGGACCGAACGTATGGCGGGCACCGCGGGGGTTCGGAAAATGCGAAGCCCCGGCATCGTGACATCCTCGCCGATCGCATAAGTGACGAGATCGACGTGATGCCCGAGCTCCGTCAACGCCCGGATCCTATAGAACTCGCTGAACGGCGTACCCCTCGGCTGAAAGAATGGCTGAGGGGCAATCATGAGGATGCGCATGCGCCCTGGAATTATAGTCCGCACGGCCGTCCTTGCCCCTCCGTGGACGGAAGACTCCATGAAAGCTCGAGGAAGCTCCCAGCAATCGGAACCGGATGAGTCGGATCGGAGGGAGCCCCTCGGTGAGGAGCCGGCGGGTGAGCTCAGCGCGCGTTGCGAGCGGGTGCTCCAAGGCGTAGTCGGCCGCGAGCTCGTTCAGAGCTAGCCATCCGGCGGCAGGGTCCGAAACGCCCGGATCGACCGCGACACGGGTCGCTTCGCTCCGCGATGCAGCAAGAGGCAGAAGTCCTCGCTCTCGAAACAACGTGACGACCTCTTCGAAGCTCCGGCCCCGCGCGTGCATCTCTACGACGGCGATCAACCTTACGAAGGCGAGCATGCGCCGGTGATGGTGCCGCAGGCGCAGCTCGAGATTCTCCGGTTCGAATCCACCGTCGAGAGCCTCACGCTCGAATTCCAAGAGCCACCCCTCGCTCGTGGTCTCGGTCGCAAGGACGCGCCGCAACAGGCTCGCAGACTCAGCCTGATAAGCGAATTGACGCGCCCGCCCACCCACTTCGCGCAAAGTGAGAAGCTCGAGCTCGCTGCGGTCAACGCGACCGAGCTCCGTGTCACGAACCATGAGAAACGTGCCTCGAGCTGGCTCGAGCGCCTTGGGACGCCACAACACCACCGGCGCTCGGCCAGGAAAGTAAACCGGCACCAAACGTACCGGAGGCGAGACATCGGACGAGCGCGAAAGGTCGCGTTCACGAACAAAGGCAGCGACACGCTCGGAAGCCTCGGCTACTTCGAGCTCGACCGCCTCGAGAGGAGGCTTGGGCGCGAGCAACGCGGGCAAAGACTCCGACGCAAAGTGGGTCAACGCGAGCTCCGTGAGCTCGTGCGTGGCGAGCTCGAGCTCGGCTTCCGCGAGGGCGAGGATCGTGTCCAGCGACCAATCCAACATGTGCTCGTAGAGAAAATAGCGGCGCAGGCCTTCCTCACCGAGGACGAAACCGGCGGGGTCGTCACCGGTGGGCCGTGGCGCGTCGGCCATGAGCCTCTGCACCGAGCGCGTCGCCGCGCGGCTGAGCTCGGCGAGCTCCGCGACCCTCGGGGGCGGCAAGCGGCCTTCGAGCATCTGAGAAAGATCGAGCAGCAAACGCCGGCAGCTCTCTAGCGACCGGACGCCATCACCGCGCCAGATGGGCTGGACGGGAACGAGATTCTCCCGCGCTTGCTCCAAGAGCGGTGTGATGGCGGCCAGCCTGCCGGCAAGGGCGTCCGCGCGGGTCGCAAGCTCCCCTTCCGCAAGCAGGGAAACGAGCCCGAGGCGGATCTGGTCCCCGTAAAACGCGGCGGTCCGATTCCAAAGCTGCCTTTGCTCGAGCTCGAATAGCTCGGCCTTCACGAGGCTCGTGAGCCATATCGCGTCGAGATAAGCCGGCTGCGAAAGCGCTGTGAGCTTCAGCCCCAGGAGCTTGTAATGATAATCAGAGAGCCATGTAACGCGTGCGTCGATATCCGCGCGCGCGAAGCTTCCAAGGCGATCGTCGTTCCCAGGAAGGCCCGACAGCGTGGACTCCACAGGATAGAAGCGAAAGCGCTCGGCGAAATAGATCTCCATCACGTCCTCGAGCAGACGATCTTCCACGGGTAGACGGGTGTCTTTCGGGACGCAACCGAAAGCGACCAAGGCGAGGACCATGAGGCCGATGCGGCCAATGCCGAGGAGGAGCGCGTTGCCGCGATTCGGTGCAGGTTTCATTTTTTGCTTCGCTAAAAGACAACTATCGGGTAGATCCTCACTAGGGTCAAGGTTATGGAACGTAAGGAGCCACTTCGATTCTACGGCGGGGCCTATTCTGTCTTCGCACCTTTCGTGCTCTTTCTCATGGGCGTTGCGTGGCTGGGCCTTTCGGGCGCGCCCGACGAACGGGGCTTCTGGCCGATCTTGTTGGCCGCGCTCAGCCTGGGCATGATCCTGAGCCGCGAGCGTATCCGCTTCAGCGAAGTCGTCATCGCCGGCATGAGTCGGCCACTCGTGATCATCATGATCCTCGCTTGGCTGCTCGCCGGTGTCCTGGGAAAGATCATGCAGGAGACCGGCTTCGTGGAAGCGATGACGTGGCTTGCGACCCGCGCGGGCGTGGAAGGGGGCGGTTACGTGGTGACGGCGTTCTTCATCTGCTGCATCGTCTCGACGGCCACCGGGACGAGCCTCGGAACGCTCTTGGTGTGCGGACCGCTCCTCTACCCGGCGGGCGGACCGCTCGGGGCAACACCGGCGATCCTTGCCGGCGCAATCATCGGCGGTGCAACCTTCGGGGACAACGTGTCGCCGATCTCGGATACCACCATCGCCTCGGCACTGACGCAAAACGCGGATATTGCCGGCGTGGTCAAGAGCCGCTTGCGTTATGCGCTGCTCGCTGCGGCGATCGCACTCGTCGCTTACGGCGCACTCGGGAGCGCGGGCACGAGCCTCGAGGAGCGCCCCGACATAGCTGGCAATCCCAACGGCCTCGTCATGCTCATCGTCCCCATCCTCGTCGTCGCCCTCTTGCTGCGAGGACACCATCTCCTCGAGGGATTGATCTTCGGCATCTTGACCGCGGCCGCCGTCGGACTCGTCTTCGAGCTCGTCGAGCCGTCCGCCCTTCTTTATATCGACCAGGAGCGCTACGCGGCCCGCGGCATGCTCGTCGAAGGCATGGAGCGCGGGATCGGTGCGTCGATCTTTACGCTGCTTCTGATGGGACTCGTCGCGCCGCTCGAAGCCTCCGGCATGCTCGACCGCCTCGTCCATTGGGTGTCCGGCCGCGCGCAATCGCCACGCACCGCCGAAGGATGGATTGTGGGCGTGACAACGGCGGCCGCGCTCATCACGACGCACAGCACCGTGGCGATCCTGACGGCCGGCGACTTTACGAACCGCGCGGGCGAGCGATTCGGGATCTCCAAATATCGAAGAGCGAACTTGATGGACATCACCGTGTGCGGCCTGCCCTTCATCCTCCCTTACATGCTCCCGGCCATCCTCGCCGCGACCACGACTGCGGGCGGCGAGGCTTTCGGAATGCCGCGGCTCAGCCCGTTCGATATCGGGCTCGTCAACTTTCACTCGTGGGCGCTGCTCGCGGTCCTGGCTTTCTCAGTCGTGACCGGCTTCGGCCGCAAGGCGTGAGCCTACCAGATGTCTTTCAAGCGCAGGGTGAAGCCTGTAAGGATGGGCTCGCCGGAGACTTCCGCCGGGTTCTCGAGACACTCTTCGGGGTTTCCGGGGCGATAAACGTGGACGCGTTTTTTCACTGGATCGATGAGCCAGCCGAGCTCGGCGCCGTTATCGATGTACTCCGCCATCTTCCGTTTCAAGGGTCTCAGCTTTTGACGACGGTTCACGCGCAGCTCCACCACGAAATCGGGACAAATGGGGGCGTATCCTTGCTGCTCTTCATCGCTCAACGCGTCCCAACGCTCAACGGGGAGCCACGAAGCTTCCGGTGAGCGCTTGGCGCCGTTCGGGAGTGTAAAGCCAGCCGAGGAATCGAACGCCCTTCCACGCCCGTCCTTTTCGCTCCAGCTCTTCAGCCTGCGGTTCAGTTTCAAGTTGCCTGCGCCAAGCTTGGCTCCAGTAGGGCGCAGAGCAATCAACTCGCCGTCAGCCGTCAGCTCCAGACGAGCCTTAGGATTGTCCTTACGGAGCTGATCGAACTTCCCGTCCGTTAACCGAACGGACTCGAACTCGAAATGGATGACGGGCGGTGAGCCCGCCCCCTTTGCGCCACGAATCTCACCCATCGAATTTCCTCTCGGGCATCCTATCAGAGCCGCCACTTCGGACGATCGGCGCAAGGCGTTGGCGGAGCGTCACCCAGAATGCGCGGTCCGCATCATCGAAGGGAGGTCCGGGGCGCTCCATCTTTCAGTGCAGCTAGGTACAAGCGCACGCTCGGAGACGGCCTGCGCGCGTGCAACTACGAATCGCAGAAACGGGAGGCGATGATCGGGTGCAACGTACTGAACCGGATGGCTGAGCTGGGCAAGCCGGAATCCCAAGCGATCGTCGGGGGCTAAATTGAACGCCGAAAGTGCAGATCTGCGCGCGAACCGATTCGTGCAACAACGCCTGATATAGAAAGTAATTCGGTTCGTCTATTGTTACTAGCGGTGATATCGTCGCTTTGTTCGGGTGACCACCTTTCTCTTTGGAGGGAATCGGGGACCAAGAATGACATGAGTAAGGCCCTGCACCCCCTTCCCACCATGAATGGCTCGAATGCAATGAGGCAACCGAAGACACGCTACCGGCTTCTACGGGGAACCGCTTGTCGTAGCGAGGCGAGGCGCGCGGGCGCATTCAAGCCCGAGCGCAATCAGGTATAGGAGACGAAAATGAGCAGCGACACAGTGGAGGGCGAACGAGCGCCAGCTCCGCCGGCAGGAAACGGTGCGTCAAACCCGACGCCCGCTGTGGAAGACCGGCCCCCCCGAGGACAGCCAACGATCAAACAGATGATCGGCGTAGCTCTCGCCGCAGCGCTCGGCGGAACGGTCACGATCATCGCCGACGTCGCCACGAAGTACGAGAGTAACGCCTCCGCCTTTTTCAAGATCGATGAGGCGCTGGAAGTCATCTTCGAGTCCAACATCCCATCGCCTGTCGTCTTTGCGCTCGTGGTGTCGCTCGGCGTCGGCTTGTGCTTCGTGTTCAAAGCACGGACGCCCCAAGCCGGATTCAAGATGGGCCTCAGCGTGTTGGCGATCATGATGACGGCGACCCCGATCGGCGTCGAGAGTGAGGTTCCCGGTTGAGCTGAACAGTGCTGCTCCAAGCACTTCGAGCCGAGTCCGGTCGCCATTCTCGCCCGCCCTGGCCTATGCCGATGGGCCGGGTAACGAATCGGGCGAAGAAGCGCAAAACATTCGGGTGTCGCTCATTCTCGTGTCCGAGACGGATGAGCTGCCATCCACAATGGGAGTTACCATCCGGGACTTCCGGACCAGGAGGGTGGTGGCACGTTCGCGACTGAAGGTGGAGACGAAGCAGGCCAAATATTCCAAGACGCGGGAACACCGGCTCGAGTTCTACCTTTCGCCGCGCCGCTACACAATAAGCCTCGAAGCGCCAGGCTACCGAACGATCGAGCGCACCATCGAGGTGTCTAGAGAAGGCCGCGAAAGGATCACCGTCTTCCTCGAGCTGACACGCAGCCAAGCACCTCTGTTCTTGCAGAGATTCATCGGCGGCAAGTCCAAAGGTATCGTCAGCACATCGCTCGCTAGAAGCACCGCGCATCTCGATCTGGAAGAGATCAAAGTGATCGAAGACGGGCCCGTCAGAGACACACCATGGGGGTTTCGCATCTTCGTCGACGGCTTCGAGGCTTTCGAGGTTCCGGTACGTCTTTACGATGACGACGACAATCCACCAACCTATTCAATGTCAACAGAGCATCATGCGGCAACGATTCTTTCGCTCACCAAAAGGGAGATCAAGGTGGAGATCATCGGCTACAGAGGGCCGCCTATAGTCGGCGAGAGGGAGATCGAGACCGGCACCGACCAGACTGGAGTCGCCGTGGTCCAGGTTCCTGTGCGGGCTTCGAACCCAAAGAACGGCGATTTCGTCCTCGAGCTCTCGGTCGACCGTGCACCAAGGCATGGTGCACGCTCCACACGCCGCTCTCTAACGGTGAGTCTCGACCGAGTCCTCGTGCGCGAACACGGAAGCAGAGATCCCACCGACTGGGCCTTCGAAGTCTACGCAAACGGCAAGAGAATGATGAGCGTGTCGCTCCGAGCCTACGCGGGCGGAATCGTGGAGTTCTCAGAAGAGGGCTTGAAGGTCGACATCGACAAGCCGGCGGACGGAGTCCTCGCCCTGACCGTGCTCGGCTATCGTACTCCTGCCGTGAAAGGTGCCGGAATTTTCGTGCTCGCCCCGGGAACAGGTGAGGTCACCGAGCAGGAGATCACGGTACAAAACCCCGACGATCCCCGGGACGGCCACTTCGTCTTCACGTTGAGCGTTACGACGCCGGCCGCCGACGCCAGTTAAGCCACGGGTCATACATGCGATCGGCGATAGCGGAATAGGATGCCGAAAGGGTGGGAATGCACGATTGCATTGAGCCTCTTGGAGGTGCCCATTGCGGCGGAAGTCTCAAACGTGACTCAACTCCGGAGAGCCGTACGTGGAGGATCGTTGTTCGCCTAGATCACTGCGAAAATGAGCAATTCTCTCGGTTTCAAAAGAGCCGCACCCATCTCATACAGCACGACGCCGAGAGCCCAAATATCGGTCCTTTTGTCGACGGACTTTCCTCGTGCTTGCTGACTCATACAGCCGGCCGTGCCCAGGAGCACGCCCGCTTGGGTCGCCGCCCGGCTCAACGTCGGAGAGTTGGAGTCGTCGACGCTTTCGGCCGCGTCGCCTTCGAGAGCTTTCGCCAATCCGAAATTGAGCACTTTCACCGTACCGTCTTCGGTGATCATGACGTTCGCCGGTTTCAGGTCGCGGTGGATGATGCCTTTGGCGTGCGCCGCGTCGAGCCCGGCCGCTATCTGCGTGGCAATGTCGATCGCCTCTTCGAGCTCGAGAGCGCCTCGCTCGATCCTCTGTGCCAGCGTTTGCCCTTCGACGAGCTCCATGACGAGCGCGAACACGCCGTCGGTTTCTTCGAGTCCATAGATCGCGGCAATATTGGGATGATTCAGCGATGCGAGCACACGAGCCTCGCGCTCGAATCGAGCCATCCGCTCACGGTCGCCCACGAAACGCTCGGAAAGCACTTTGATCGCGACGTCGCGCTTCAGTTTGGTATCCCGCGCGCGGTAGACCTCACCCATGCCGCCGCTTCCAAGCTTGTCCAGAATTTCGTAGTGGGCGAGGGTTTGTCCGATCATGAGGGGAACAGCTCTGGGTTGAGACCGTATTTTAGTCGCGTCCGAAAGTAAAGGACGAAGCCAGCTCTCGGCCCACGATTCTAGCCGGCCGCAAGTCGTACCAAATTTCCACCGAAGATTGCGGCGGCCTGCTCCGGGGTGACGTCGAAAGCCTCGAGCTGCGTTTGAAAGTGATCCTTGTTCCAGCCTCGAGGAAAGAAGCTCGAATCCGACCCATAGAGGATGCGCTCGGCGCCCATGACCTCGAGCGTGCGCTCGAAGACTCGTGGAAGCGTCAGAGGCTCCGGCATTGAGTCCATCCACGCGTTCGAGCTCGACGTGTCTGTGTAGATGTTGGGACAGGTCGCGGCAACGTCGAGAAACTCCTCGAACGTATCGCAGCCGAAGTGAGGGACGACGAACCGGATCGCGCCGAACGCTGAGGCGACGTCTTCGAGACTGCGGGGCCTCGCGAAGCTCATGTCGAACGGGCTCGGCAGCCCGAGCTTGTCGCGCACACCGATGACGAGGCGGCCGCAATGCACGAAGACGATCCCACGATGTGCGGCGACCTCTTCCAGGATGGGCTTCAACGTATCGTCGGCGACATGAAAGTGGTGCATCGCCGGGAACAGACAGAGTCCCTTCATCCCGAGCTCACGAAACGCCCGCTCTGTCCGCTCGAGCGCGTCGGGCGCTTTGGGATTCAGCAGGAAGTACGGGATGACGCGATCGGGAAAGGCGCGCGCGGCAGCAGCGACGGACGCTTCGTCACCGGGAACGCTCGCGATGAGAACGACACGAGAAACCCCATGGTGGTCGAGCTCGCCCACCCACCGCGCCGCGAGCGTCTCCGGGTCCTTATCGGGAAACTCGAACGGCAGGCTTTGTCCGAGCACGTCGAAGAGCTTGCCTTCGCTGGGCGGCGAGGGGAGCCCGGCAGCAAGTGTTGCGAAGAAGCGTTGCGAGAAGAAGTGCACGTGGGCGTCGGCGACGGTGAGCTCACCGAAACGCGTGTCCATCTGGAGAGTGTATCAAGTTCCCTGTCAGCGGAGACTTCAATCGAAGCGCGGATTCTGAGTGGCCGCTCGGTGCTTGCGCCGTTCGCTGTTGATCAGGCAGCCTTTCTTTGAGCCAACGGCGAGGAGAACGTCGGCGGCGCGGCTGTGTCAGACTCCGTGGGCTCGACGGTGACGGAGACACGCACGAGGGCAACAAGACGTGGAGAGAGATCACGCGCAGTGAAGATATCGCGCCAGATGAATAGCTTGCTCACCAAGCCGGGGGAGGACACCTCGATGACCGCTAAGAGCCACGTGGGCCTGCTCTTGCTGCCGATGAACGTATAGAGCTCAATCGGCCTGAAGCTCAACGATTTCGAAGTCCCGCAGCGTTTGCCGGTTGAAGCGCTCTGCCGCTCTCGAGGCCCGCTCGAGCCAACGTGCGACGGTGTTGCGGGAACGACCCGTGACCCGGGCCGTCGCAGAAATGCTCACGCCCTCGACTCGCAGGCGTGCTACTTGGTCGAACTCCCTCCGAGTGCAGCGGAGACCGCTGTACGCTATGCCCGTATTCGTGCTGACAGTTCCCCCGCATATTTTGCAGCGGTACCCGCCGACGTCGGCCCGACTTGGTGGTAAACCAGCCGTGGCCACCGATGTTGATGCCCCGCTTTCCAAAGTTCTCGCACCGTGGATTGGAGCATGCCTTGTCCTGGACCGCCCTCTCGCTCAAGTGTACCGGGCCGACAATTCCACTGTATCTCTCATGATCTCCCGTGTTTGAGGGAGACCGATCAACAGCGAACGGCGCAAGCACCGCACATTACAAGGTGGCGAAGCGGGCAGCCGCCTTTGCCGCCCCTCTCAAGGACGAGCTTTTGGAAAACGTCGCCATTGCTTATGGACTTTCTCGATTCCGAAAATGCTCAATCAGTTGGTCTAGTACTAACTAAATGAAGCGTCGTCACCCGGTTTTCTTCAGCTCCTTCTCAAGTCGCTCTGCGATCCAAATCTTCAGAAGCGTTTGATACCCGATATCTCCTTTCGTACGGGCTACTCGGCGCAACTGCCCCACCATCGACTTTGGAAGCCGGATACTGGTTGAAATTCCAGCTGGCGGCCTCGATGGCCTGACCGAGACTGATTTGGATTCATCCCAATCTGCGGCGTTGTATTGATAATTCTCTGTCTTCTTCTTCTTTTTTTTGGTCATAGCTCCCATCCTGTAATGACGCGCGCAACCTGGCCGCTCATATCCTCAAAGATCAAACGGAGTTTCCTACCCGCATCCGCGCTGCCATCGATTCTGAATCGCTTCGGTCCGTGCTTCTTTTTGTTGGGAGTTATCACGTAGGGATTGAAGAAGACTTGTTCCGCCTCCTCCGGATGAATCCGATGCTGCCAAAGATGGTCCATGTTGTCCTCATCCCAAACGAAAAAGAGCCACCGTTTCCCTTGAAGTCCCGACACGCCACAACGGTAACACAAGTAGCTACATTGTAGCTACTGTCCCTCGTCAAAACTCGTGCTGGCTTGAAATCAAGGACTTAGGGGGCGCAGAACAATAAGCTGGACACTTCCTCCGCCGTCGGGTAGGTTACTATGCCATGGTCTCGGCTACAGAAGGAGTTGGTTGGCAGCTTACGTCGGAAGAACGACGCTGGGTGAA
>Ga0114950_10000008_pt1 | contig 88346 bp, 84 predicted proteins | sample N075metaG_FD_83503 | JGI IMG/M metagenome (GOLD analysis project Ga0114950, IMG submission 83503) | Deep subsurface microbial communities from Kermadec Trench to uncover new lineages of life (NeLLi) - N075 metaG | ecosystem: Environmental > Aquatic > Marine > Ocean trench > Sediment | place...
GAGCGCTTCTTCGGGCCGGCCCATTGCGCCGAGGATGAGCCCTCTGTTGTTGTGTGTTGCGGCCAGCGTCCGCGCATCAACGCCAGCTCTGTGAATCAAGACGTCGCAGGTTGAAGGATCGGGATTCAGGTCCCGCGCCGCTGCAAAACACGCATCTTCGGTGGTCGGTCGCAACGAAACCACCGGAAAATTTTGCGGGGCGGGTGCGGCCAGCGTAGCAGCCGCGAGATTGGCTGCGACCACAGCGAGCAGATACGTTCTCATGGCGCCGAGTGTAACGTTATAGTAGGTGCTCGTAACGGGGGAACGGGTATGGCTTCAATCGGTCCTGACGGGTTGTTGAAGGGGCGGGTGGCGGTGGTGACTGGTGCAAGCCGTGGCATTGGAGAAGCCATCGCGAGGCGCTACGCCATGGAAGGTGCCAAGGTGGTGGTATCGGCGCGCAGCGTAGAAGAGACCGATCACTATCTGCCGGGCACGATCACGACTACGGTCGAGCACATTAAGGCAGCAGGCGGTGATGCGCTGGCGGTGCGTGCGGATCTGGCGCAGGCAGGCGATCGCCGGAACCTGATCGAGACGGCAACAGAGTTCTATGGACCGGTGGATATTCTTGTCAACAACGCGGCCGTGACCTACTACATTCCAGTATCAGATTTTCCGGCAAAACGCTTCCGGCTCATGATGGACTTGCAGATATGGGCGCCGTTCGAACTCTCGCAGTTGGTTTTGCCTAGCATGCGCGAACGTGGTGGTGGATGGATTCTGAACATATCGTCGCACGCCGCGATTCATCCCGACAAGGCGTTGGAGGGCCGCGGCGGCACCGTCTACGGCATGTGCAAGGCGGCGCTGGAACGCTTCAGCACGGGGCTTGCGCAAGAGATGTTCGACGAAAGCATAGGCGTAAATGTCATCTCGCCGGGCCTCGTGGCAACACCCGGCGTAATGCACCATAAGCTGATCAACGATTCGAACAGAGATATCGTGACGCCGGTGGAGCATATGGCGGAAGCCTGCCTGCGTTTGGTGCACGGGAACCCGCGCGAAATCACCGGCCGCATCGATTATGCCGACCAGGTCATCAAGGAATTCAGGCTGCAGCCTGCAGATCTGATCTAGCAAGCTCCACGGTCGTTAAGCGTCAGGCTCTGATTGGAATCTCGGTTTTCTTGATCACGGTTCGCAGAGCGAAGCTCGAATGTACGCGATCGACCCCTGGCAGTCGGGTGAGGTGCTGGCTGTGGATGCGCTCGTAATCCCGGGCATCGGCGATGATGACCCGAATGATGTAGTCGGCCTGGCCGGACATCAGGTAACACTCCATGACTTCAGGTAGTTCTTTCACCGCAGATTCGAAGGCTGCGAGATCGTCGCGCTGCTGGCTGTGCAGGGTGATCTGCACGAACACGTTGTCTGGATAGCCAGCCTGGGTCTGGTCTATCAGGCCCACATACCCGCGGATCATGCCGGATTCCTCCAGACGCCGAACACGGCGCAGGCACGCGGACTCTGAGAGGTTTACGGATTCCGCCAGGGCGTGATTGGTGACCTTGGCATCCTGCTGGAGTTCGTGAAGGATCGCCCGGTCCAAGCGATCAAGTTGTGCATATTCTTGCGTCATAACTGAAAATAGAGACGATAAATTCTAATAATATTGATTATCGTGGCCACAAAGCAACAATTCGTCGAACCGTTTCCGTTACCATTTGTCCGCTGTTTCTGGCTTTTTACTGGCAAACAGGGTGGACGGCGTCATGCGAATCGGCGTGCCAAAGGAGATCAAGGTTCATGAATATCGGGTGGGGCTCACCCCAGCCTCGACCGCAAAGCTTAACCGCGAGGGCCATCAGGTGGTGGTGCAGCACGATGCGGGCGCGGGTATCGGCTTTAATGACGCCGATTACGTCGCGGCCGGTGCGCAGATTGGCGACGTCCAAGCCGCGTTCGCCGCAGACCTCGTGGTCAAGGTCAAGGAGCCCCAGTTGGTCGAGTGCGCGCGCCTGCGCGAGGGTCAGATGTTGTTCACCTATTTGCACCTCGCCGCCGACCGGCCACAGGCGCAAGCATTGATGCGTACCGGGGTGACCGCCATCGCGTACGAGACCGTGACTTCTAACGTTGGCGGCTTGCCCTTGCTTACCCCAATGAGCGAAGTCGCTGGTCGCATGTCCGTCCAGGTCGGCGCGTACGCGTTGCAGAAAGCCAGCGGCGGCCGTGGAACCTTGCTGGGCGGGGTAGCGGGTGTTGCCCCGGGCAAGGTTGTCGTTCTTGGTGGCGGCGTTGCGGGAACCAACGCCGCGGCCATGGCCGTCGGTTTTCGGGCTGACGTGACGATTCTTGACAGGTCGATGCCACGCCTCAACTGGCTCAGCGAACACTTTCACGATCGCGCCCGGGTGTTGATGGCCAGCGCGCAAAATGTGCGTGAGCATGTGCTGGCGGCGGATCTGGTAATCGGTGCGGTCCTCATCCCCGGGGCGGCGGCGCCGCGGCTCGTCGACCGAGCAACGGTTTCAGATATGGCCGACGGTGCAGCGATGGTAGACATATCCATCGATCAAGGTGGTTGCTTTGAAACGAGCAGGCCCACCACCCATGACGATCCGACCTACATCGAAGAAGGCGTGGTTCACTATTGCGTGACCAACATGCCCGCAGCGGTGGCAAGGACTGCGACCCTTGCGTTGAACAACGTCACCCTCGGCTACGTCTCGACCCTCGCCAACATGGGTTGGAAGAAGGCATTTGCGGCCGATCCGCTCTTCGCTGAAGGGCTCAATGTCCATCTCGGCAAGATCCATCATCCCAAGGTGGCCGAAGCGCTCGGTGTTCAGCTTGTAGATCTGAGCCGGGCCGCATAGCCCGATAGGGCTCGACCTGGCGTTGTTGCGTGCCTTACCAAGGAGGCCTACATTGCCTGGGGCCCGTACCCAGGTACAGGATGAGGGCGAAAAACGCTGGGCGCACGAGAATGCATCAGAGGCTCCCGGGGCTCAGCGTGCTAACCGCTGCGCAACACGCCGATTCGAGGAAATTCGATGGCCGATCTGTTACACAATCGATTCCCTCCTGATTCTCTGGAGGCGAAGGATCTCGAACATCTGTTGCACCCAACGACCAACCTAAAGCTGCACCATGAGGTTGGGCCCACGGTGCACGAACGCGCGCAGGGCGTATACCTGTGGGACAACCAGGGTAAGCGGTATCTGGAAGGGCTCGCGGGTCTGTGGTGCACGGCTTTGGGATACGGTGAAGAAGAACTGATCAGGGTCGCAGCGGCTCAGATGCGCAAGCTGAGTTACTCACAGCTTTTTGCCAGCAAGACCAACGAGCCGAGCATTCTGCTCGCCGAAAAGCTCAAGAGCATGGTTCCCTTCGAAGCCGGTCGGGTATTCTTCGGCCTGTCGGGTAGCGATGCGAACGACACTCAGATCAAGCTCATGTGGTACTACCACAACGCCATCGGCAAGCCGGAGAAGAAAAAGATCATCAGCCGCTTGCGTGGTTACCACGGCGTGACCGTTGCGGCTGGGTCGCTCACCGGACTGCCGGCTTTCCATAAGCATTTCGATTTGCCCATTCCGGGCATCTTGCATACCGATAGCCCTTACTACTATCGCGAAGCGCATGGGGCGGAAAGCGAGCAGGATTTCGTGAATCGGCTTGTGAACAATCTCGAAGATTTGATTCTCGCCGAGGGTCCCGAAACCATTGCCGCATTCATCGCCGAGCCCGTGCAGGCCGCAGGGGGGGTGATCGTACCGCCGCCCGGGTACTTTCGGAAAGTTCAGGAGGTGCTGAAGAAGCACGACATTTTCTTCATTGACGACGAAGTGATCTGCGGCTTCGGTAGAACGGGGCGTGCTTTTGGCGCCGAGACCTTCGGCATAGAGCCGACGACCATGAGTCTGGCCAAGGCGATTTCGTCTGCGTATCTACCGTTGAGCGCGGTGCTAATCCCGGAATTCATGTACGAGCCCATGATCGAGGCCAGCGCTGAGGTGGGTACGTTTGGACATGGCTTCACCTATTCGGGGCATCCGGTTTGCGCGGCGGTGGCGCTGCGCACCCTCGAGATCATGGAGGAGCGGGAGATCTTTGCCCATGCGGCCGCGGTGGGTGAGGTGTTCCAGGAAAGATTGACGGCGCTTGCCGAGCATCCGCTGGTCGGTAACGCGCGCGGAGTAGGCCTGCTGGGTGCGGTCGAGATTGTATCTGACAAAGCAACGCGAGCGTCGTTCGAATCGAGTCGCGGCGTCGGGGCGCATTGTCAGGCGCGATGTGAGGCCAATGGACTCATTGTGCGCGCATTGGGCGATACGATAGCAATGTGCCCGCCTTTGATCATCAGCGTCGATCAGGTGGATGAGTTGTTCACAAAGCTCGAAACCTCGCTGAACGAGACGCTTACCTGGACGCACTGATAGGGCCTCCAGAACGCTTGGCGGTCTAGCGCCGTTCGCTGTTAGACTGGCGAGACGCACGTTGCAACCTGGGGAGGAGTCGCGATGAAAGCCTCTGATCTGTTTGTTCAGTGTCTCGAAGCAGAAGGCATCGAGTTCATTTTTGGGGTGCCGGGGGAAGAAAACGCCGATTTCATGATGTCGCTGGAGGACTCGGATACGATCCGATTTGTGCTCACACGCCATGAACAAGGTGCCGCCTTCATGGCGGAAATCTACGGGCGCCTAACCGGTAACCCGGCCGGTTGCTTGGGAACTCTCGGGCCGGGCGCCTCCAACCTGATTACCGGGGTAGCGGATGCGAATATGGACCGGGCGCCTATGCTGGTGCTCACCGGTCAAGGTGCTACGAGCAGACTGCATAAGGAATCACACCAGGTGATGGACGTGGTCGCGATGTTTGAGCCGGTCACCAAGTGGGCCGAATCCATTCGACAGCCAGATACCATTCCCGAGGTCGTTCGCAAGGCTGTGCGGATTGCGCGATCCGAGAAACCCGGGGCCGTGCACATCGAACTCCCCGAGGATATCGCCAAGCTGCCGGTAAGTGCTGCTCCGATCACGCCGCGGCGCTTCCGCCGTCCAGTTCCTGCTGACAAAATTGTCGATGCAGCCTTCGATTTGCTCGCCAAAGCGAAACGACCGGTCATTCTCGCCGGCAACGGTTGTATCCGCCGTCGTGCAAGCCGACAGCTGCGCATGCTCTGCGAAAAGACGGGCATTGGCGTGATCAGCACGTTCATGGCCAAAGGCGCGGTAGATATGGATGCCGACTACTGCCTCTATACGGTCGGGCTCGGCAGCAAAGATCGCACCAACTTGATCCTCGATGACGCTGATCTGGTCATCACCCTCGGCTTCGACATGGTTGAGTACCACCCCAGGCTTTGGAATCCAGGGCGTGACAAGGCGATCGTACACGCCGACTTTCTGCCGGCGGAAATCGACGAGCACTACCACCCCGGCGTCGAGGTCGTGGGAGACCTGGCTCACTTTCTGTGGATGATCAACGAGCGGGTCGATGAGCGCGGCGTTGGCGAGTACGACTTTACCCGCCAGCGCGAGATTCGCGATGAAATGCGCCAGGACATCGCAGAACATGCCAACGATGAAACCGTCGGCAGCATTCGACCGCAGAAGGCGTTGTGGGACGTACGCCAGGTGTTGGGCCCCCAGGACATTCTGTTGTCCGATGTGGGCGCCCACAAGATGTGGATTGCCCGTCATTATCATTGCCACGAACCAAACACCTGCCTGATTCCCAACGGCTTCTGCTCGATGGGATTCGCGTTGCCCGGCGCCATCGCCGCCGCATTGGTTCATCCCGAGCGCCGCATACTCGGTATTGCCGGCGACGGCGGTTTTCTGATGAACGTGCAGGAGATGGAAACTGCCAAGCGCCTTGGTTGCGACTTGGTCATGCTGGTCTGGGAAGACGGTGGTTATGGGCTTATCGCCTGGAAGCAGGAGAACGAGTTCAAGCGCCACACCGATCTGACGTTCGGCAATCCGCAGTGGCTGCTGCTGGCAGAGTCGTTTGGGTGGCACGGCCACCGTTGCGAGAACAGCCGCGATTTACGCGCCACCCTGGAAACCGCGTTCGGCGAGGAGGGTCCAAGCCTGGTGGTGATTCCGATCGATTATCGCGAAAATGCTTTGCTCACCAAAAAACTGGGCGACATCACCGCAACGATCTAGCCGTTTTGTAGGCGCCCAAGGCACACCAAGACTGTAGAACAGGCCTTCGCCGGCGCTCCCCGACAGGTCGCCTTAGCGTATGGACCCTGTGCTTATTTTGATCTTGGCCGATTCGTGTATGGTGCCCATCGGGGGATACCTTATGGCCATTCTGCGATCCAAGATCGATGCAGGTAATCCGGCGTTTGCGGCGAACGTGCAGCATCACAAGGCCTTGAGCGAGGCGCTCAAGGAGCTAATCGCTCGTATCGTGAAAGGGGGTGATGAGCGTTCCCGCGAGCGGCACCAATCGCGCGGTAAATTGTTGCCGCGCGAACGTCTGGATCAGTTGCTTGATCCCGGCTCGCCATTTCTCGAGATCGGCCAACTAGGTGGCTATGAGCTCTATGACGACTGGACCCCTGCGGGGGGGATAATCACCGGGGTGGGCCGGGTGTCCGGGACGCAATGTGTGGTTGTTGTGAACGACGCAACCGTCAAAGGCGGAACCTACTATCCGATCACGGTGAAGAAACATCTGCGGGCTCAGGAAGTGGCTTTGGAGAACAATCTGCCGTGCATCTACCTGGTGGATTCCGGCGGCGCTTTTCTGCCGATGCAAGCCGACGTGTTCCCGGACAAGACTCACTTCGGTCGCATCTTCTACAACCAGGCTATTCTCTCCGCCAAAGGCATTCCGCAGATTGCGGTGGTGATGGGTTCGTGTACGGCAGGTGGCGCCTACGTTCCGGCCATGTGCGATCAGGCGATCATCGTGCGCGAACAAGGCACCATATTTCTGGGTGGGCCACCGCTGGTAAAGGCCGCTACCGGAGAAGAAGTCGATGCGGAGAGCCTCGGCGGTGGCGACGTGCATAGCCGTACATCCGGCGTCACCGATTATCTGGCCGCCAACGACTCTCACGCTCTGGCGTTGGCCCGGGAAATTGTGGCAAACAGCCAGCAACGCTATCGGCCAACCGTAACGGTCAAGGCTTCGCGCCCGCCGGCTTACGATGTAAACGAGCTTTACGGGGTACTTCCCATCGATACGCGCACACCGTTCGATGTGCGTGACGTGATTGCGCGGGTTGTGGACGCCTCGGATTTCCACGAGTTCAAAGCGCTGTACGGTGAAACCCTGGTGTGTGGTTTCGCCCATATCGAAGGCATACCGGTCGCGATTCTCGCCAACAACGGGATCTTGTTTTCGGAATCTGCGTTGAAGGGCACCCACTTCATCCAGCTCGCCGACCGTCGCGGTATTCCGCTGCTGTTTCTTCAGAACATTACCGGATTCATGGTTGGCAAGAAGTACGAGCACCAGGGCATTGCCAAGGATGGCGCCAAGATGGTGACGGCGGTTGCTTGCGCAAGCGTTCCGAAGTTCACGGTAGTGATCGGAGGATCCTTTGGTGCGGGCAACTACGCGATGTGTGGGCGTGCCTACGGTGCCCGGATGCTGTGGACATGGCCCAACGCACGCATTTCGGTGATGGGCGGGGAGCAGGCTGCCCAGGTGCTTGCCACGGTTCGGCGTGACGGGATGCGCGCGCGCGGTGATACCTGGCCGGACGCGGAGCAGGAATCGTTCATGAACGAAATCCGCGAGCAATATGATCACGAGGGTCATCCCTACTTCGCCAGCGCCAGGTTGTGGGACGACGGGGTGATCGATCCGGTCGACACCCGCCGGGTTCTTGGCCTCGCACTCGATGTCGCTTGTCGCGAACCCATGCAGGCGAGTTCGAACTTCGGCGTATTCAGGATGTAGCTGTGTTTGATAGTTTGTTAGTAGCGAATCGTGGAGAGATCGCCTGTCGGATCATGCGTACCGCGTCGGCAATGGGCATTCGCACCGTAGCGGTCTATTCCGACGCCGACGTCCATGCTCAACATGTGCGGCTTGCGGACGTTGCGATTCGAATCGGAGCAGCACCGGCGCGCGAGAGCTACCTGGATATCAGCGCGGTGCTCGATGCGGCGCAGGCGACCGCTGCAGAAGCGATCCATCCGGGCTACGGATTTCTCTCGGAGAATGCCGAGTTTGCCGCCGCGTGTGGGGATCGGGGCTTCATCTTTGTTGGCCCCTCTGCTGATGCCATTCGTACCATGGGCTCCAAAATTGAAGCCAAGCGAATGGTTGCGGCGGCGGGAACTCCGGTGGTGCCAGGCTATCACGGTGATGAGCAGAGCGATGAGCAGCTCGCTCGCCAGGCGCAGGCGGTGGGGTTTCCGTTGCTCATCAAAGCATCCGCCGGTGGTGGCGGAAAAGGTATGCGGTTGGTGATGGCAGCCGATGAATTTCCCGCGGCGCTCAGCGGGGCGAGGCGCGAGGCGGCGGCATTCGGCGATGACCGCGTGCTGCTCGAGCGCTATCTGCAAGCGGCCAAGCACCTGGAGGTGCAGATCCTGGCGGACCAATCCGGCCATACGCTGCATCTGAATGAGCGGGATTGCTCGGTGCAGCGTCGGCACCAGAAGCTGGTAGAAGAAGCCCCCGGGCCTTCGGTTTCCGATGAGCTGCGCAGGCTTCTTGGCGCCGCGGCCGTTCAAGCGGCAAAATGCGTCGGTTACGTCGGCGCCGGAACCGTAGAGTTCATTACCCAGGGCGATGAGTTTTACTTCATGGAGATGAACACCCGTCTGCAGGTCGAGCACCCAGTTACCGAAGCGATCACGGGTCTGGATCTGGTGGAGTGGCAGTTGCGCATCGCAGCGGGAGAAAATCTTGATATGTCTCAAGATGAGGTTCGGCGACAGGGACACGCCGTTGAGGTTCGGATCTACGCAGAGAATCCGCGCAACCGGTTTCTCCCCTCCACGGGTACGTTGGTGCATCTTGAGTTCCCGAAAAACGTGCGTGTCGATTCGGGTGTGATCGCCGGCGATGTGGTTAGCGTTCACTATGATCCCATGCTCGCAAAGGTGATTGCTCACGGCCCGAATCGGGAAGCGGCGATTGCCCGTCTCGATGCGGCGTTGAAGCATACGCGGGTCGCCGGCGTTGAGCATAACGTTGCCTATCTACGGCGTGTCATTGCGCATCCTGCATTTCGCGAGGGCGGCTACACCACCGGCCTGGTTGAGCAACTCGCCAACGAGCTCGTGGCCGAACCCGGTCCAACTTTCGCCATCTGTGCGCTGATCGCCCTGCAACGAATGAACGCAGCCGCCGACCCCTGGGGTCGAGGCGACGGATTTCGCTTGAACGAGCCACCGCGATACAAGCTGCAGGTGCTGCAGGGCAAGCAGATCCTGGATTTGTGTCTGAGCTCCGACGGTGCGCTCGTGGATGGCGTAACCTTCAGCGTGACTGATATCACCTGTAACGAAGCAACGCCCGGTTACCAGGTTAGTTGCCGGATCGAAGGCCAGCACGTCGACGCCCGGGTGGTCCAGGCAGACGCAAACGTGTTCGTAATGTGCGGCGGAGACACCCAGCGATTTGCGCTGAACGTGCACGATGCCGCCTCGTATGCCTCCCAGATCGGCTCTTCAGATCGCGTCACTTCGCCGATGCCCGGCCAGGTCATATCGTTGTCGGTGGCAAAAGGCGATCGCGTAAAAGCTGGTGACGTGCTGCTGGTCATCGAGGCGATGAAGATGGAGCACAACATCCAAGCACCCCAATCGGGCGTGGTGAGGCAGGTCAACTGTGCGGTTGGCGAACGGGTAGACGACGGTGTGGAGCTGATTGTCCTGGGCGAATGAGCCTTCGCCTTGTCGCCGGAGACGGTGTAGCACTCGACGATTTCATCCACCTTCATGAACGGCATCTTCGAAACGGTTGAGAGCTCTTCGCGTTGGTTGGAGACAGACACTTCTTTGATCCGAGCAAGGCAGATCGACACGCCGCATGAGTTAGCTGGTCGGGTTCCGGTAGTATCATTGGGTCTCCTGGCTGACAAGGCTTCAACACCATGAGCGCTATGGAATTTGACTTCGGTCTCGGCGAGACCATGAATATGCTGCGCGACACCGTGCAGCAGTTTGCCCGTGACGAAATTGCGCCGCTCGCCGCTGGCATCGACGCGAACAACGAATTCCCGCGTGAGCTGTGGCCCAAGCTGGGGGCGCTCGGTATGCTCGGCGTCACTGTGGAAGAGGAACTCGGTGGCGCGGGGCTAGGCTATTTGGCTCACTGCATCGTCATGGAGGAGATCAGCCGCGCCTCTGCTTCAGTTGGACTCTCTTACGGTGCGCACTCCAATCTGTGCGTGAATCAAATTCGTCGTTATGCAAACGAGGAACAGAAGCGACGCTATCTGCCTAAGCTCATGTCCGGTGAGTTCCTTGGTGCGTTGGCCATGAGCGAGTCCGGCGCCGGCTCGGACGTGCTGAGCATGAAGCTGCGCGCCCGGGATCAGGGCGATTATTTCGTACTCAACGGCAGCAAGATGTGGATTACCAATGGACCTGGTGCGGATGTGCTGGTGGTATACGCCACCGTCGACCCCAGCCTCGGTCCGCGCGGCATTACGGCGTTCCTGATCGAAAAGGACATGGCCGGATTCACCACGGCTCAGAAGCTCGACAAGCTTGGGATGCGTGGGTCGGACACCTGCGAGCTGGTGTTCGACGACTGTGAGGTCCCCAGAACCCAGGTGATGGGCGAGATCGGCCAGGGCGTACGGATTCTGATGAGTGGTCTGGACTACGAGCGTGTGGTGCTCGCAGCGGGGCCCCTGGGAATCATGCAGAGTTGTCTGGATGTGGTGATGCCCTACGTTCACGAACGCGAGCAGTTCGGTCAACCGATTGGTACGTTTCAGCTCATGCAAGGAAAGATTGCGGACATGTACACCACCATGAATGCGTGTCGAAGTTACGTTTACGCCGTGGCTGGAGCTTGCGATGCGGGGCGCGCCACCCGCTTCGACGCCGCCGGCTGCATACTCTATGCAGCGGAGAAAGCGACCTGGATGGCAGGCGAAGCGGTGCAGGCGTTGGGTGGCAACGGCTACATCAACGAATATCCTGTCGGCCGGCTGCTGCGCGACGCGAAACTCTACGAGATCGGAGCGGGGACCAGCGAGATACGACGGATGCTCATTGGCCGTGAGCTGTTCGACGCTACTGGGTAACGTGGCTATAATCGCCGCCCGCCGAATCTTGCCGAAATCTCGCCTGGAGACGTGAATTGGTCTGGAAGCATTTTAAGTGGTTGTGGGCCATCGTTGTGTTCGCGGGCGTGGGGGTTGTTGCCCAAGCGGTGCCTCCGGGCAACGCCGAGGAAGTTCGCGCGCGGACCACGCCCGTCGGTCAGCTGTGCCGGACAGGGATGGGTTGCGGCGGGCCGACAAGCACGGCAACAAGCCTCGGCGCGAGCGGTGCGATGTCTGGTCAGCAGATCTACGACCAGTTCTGTTTCGTTTGCCATGCCACCGGCGTAACCGATGCTCCCAGATTCGCCAACTCCGAAGACTGGGAATCGCGTCTCGCCAAAGGCATGGAAGCACTCATGGAAACCACCATCAACGGGTTGAACTTCATGCCTGTCAGGGGGGCCTGCATGGCCTGCTCCGACGGTGAATTACAAGCCGCCATCGACTACATGGTGGAAACTGCCCGATAGGTGTGAATGGTTTGCATTCACCTTGCAGTTCCGGCGAGTTCACCGCGAACGCGTTCGCGTTCACACCTGGTACCAATCCATTGCCCGATAGCTCAAAGACTCGGCAATATGTGGTGCTCCGATCTCAGCGCTTTGCTCGAGGTCGGCGACCGTACGGGCGACCTTGAGCACCCGGTGGTAACCGCGCGCAGATAACTGAAACCGATCGCTGGCGATACTGAGTAGAGACAGGCTCGCGGCATCTAGCGGCGGGCTCTGAGCAAGGTCCCGAGGCGATAGATCGGTATTGAGCTTGCCCTGGCGTTCAATCTGCTGGCTGCGGGCATGGGCGACGTTGGCCATTGCATCCGCCTCGGCTAGTTCCGGTACTGTTTCTCCTTCGAGCAGCAGTTGTTTGGGTATCTGGGGCACGGTGACGTGCAGGTCGATACGATCCAGCAGCGGGCCGGAGATTCGGCCGCGGTACCGGCGCACCTGATCCGGAGAGCAGCGACAGCTACGCTCGTTGCAAACCCGGCCGACAGGACAGGGGTTCATGGCCGCCAGCAGCTGAAAACCCGCGGGAAAGCGCGCTCTGGACGTGGCCCTGGCGATGTTCACCTCGCGGGTCTCCAGGGGTTCCCGCAGCAGGTTCAGCACGCTGGGTTTGAAATGCGGCAGTTCGTCGAGAAACAGAACGCCGTGATGCGCAAGCGAGATCTCACCCGGGTGGGGGTTGCTCCCACCCCCGACGATGGCTGGCGCGGAGGCTGAGTGGTGTGGGTCACGAAATGGCGGTCGATAAGGATCATCGGGGGTGAGCCCGGCCGCGGAGTACACGGCGGCGACTGCGCGCGCCTCCTCGTTACCAAGCCGGGGTAGCAGCCGGGCGAGGCGTCGGGCGAGCATGGTCTTGCCCGTGCCCGGTGGCCCTACCATCAGCAGGTGATGGCCGCCTGCTGCGGCGACGACCAGGGCGCGTTTGGCGCCATGCTGGCCGATGACATCGTTCAGGGAATCAACCGCTTCGGGTTTGTCCACGCGCTCGATGCTCGGCGGGACCTCGAACCGGTAGCTCTGCGGGTTCCGCAGCAGGCGTATGACATCGTTCAGGTGTCGCAGCGCCGCGACGCTGTCTGCCGGCGCCATGGTCAGCTCGCGGGCGTTGGCCCATGGTACGACGAGCCGGCGCCGCTGACCGGGCTCGTTCGTCAATGCCAATGCCGCGCACAGGCACCCGCGTATCGGGCGCAGCTCTCCAGCGAGGCTGAGCTCACCGAGAAACTCGAACTGCCCGATGTTCTCATGGGGGATTTGGCCGGTGGCGCTGAGCACGCTGACCGCGATGGCGAGATCCAGGCGTGCGCCTTGTTTGGCGAGATCCGCTGGTGCGAGGTTGACCACGACCTTGCCCACCGGAAAATTCAGGTTGCAATTCTGAATGGCGCTTTTCACGCGATCTTTCGCTTCGCGAACCGCGGTCTCGGGCAGCCCGACCAGGGTGAAACCCGGCAGCCCGCCGGGCAGGTGCGTTTCGACCGTCACTCGGGGAGTATCCATGCCAACCTGGGCGCGGGTGAAGGTGCGGCTCTGCTCGGTGGCGGACGACGACGGTTCGGCCAGGATATCCCGCACGATTCTTTTCGGCCTGGGTGGGGTTCAGCGGCTCGCTTCGAGCTCGGCGATGCGCTGTTCCAGATCTCTTATGGTCTGGGTGAGCTGCTCCAGGGCCGCCAGGTGCCCATCCAGCTCGTGGCGCTCTACCAGCTCGAATTCGGCGAAGCCTTGCCTGAGCGCCGACTTGGCCTGTTCCAGCACGGTGTTGACGGTGTCTTCGGGGAACAGCGTTTGTATCTGCTGCGCTAGGCGCTCCACGAAAGAAGTGATGACTGCTTCGTCCGTCATGTTTGCGATCCCTTGTTTGCCGCTCGATTTATGGCCCGGTTTGTCTGTTCTGGATCCATGACTGATCTTACTCAGGGAAACCCCGCCGGGTCGATGCGAAGACACCGCTTCCAGACGTAGGCCATTGCCACAGTGCGCCCCATTTTGGCGCAGAGACAGGGTCAAACGTGCACTAATTTTGTGCCTATTTCTTTAGTTTGCCCGTACGGAACTCATGCGACTACCCATAAGCAATTGGTTTTATCGGAAATATCAGGATGGCACGGTTCGTGCCCTGCAACTGCGTCATTCGATATAACGCAGCGTGAGTTACCTGGATGCCACCGTGGAGCTGGCGGGTGCGGGCGATGACTTCATCGAGTACAGGGTCGGACTGTCCACCTCCTATGTTGGCCTGGACTTCGGGCCGCAGTACGTGCGCAGCGATGTTGATGATGATGCCTGCGGCAACATCTGCGATGGCAGCATCGTGGTCTCGGTATCGAAAAGCCTGTAATTAAGAGAGAATCCGCGCCGCACAGATCTTGCACAAAGATCTCCCCGGGCGAAGTTTTTACTGAAAAGCCTGACCGTTGGGGAGCGTGTGCAGCTTCTCACCGAAAATAGGTTCAACGGGAGAATAAGACATGAAACTGGTAACAGCCATCATCAAGCCCTTCAAACTCGACGATGTTCGTGAAGCGCTTTCCGAAGTCGGGGTGCAAGGGATGACGGTCACCGAAGTGAAAGGCTTCGGCCGGCAGAAAGGACACACCGAGCTCTATCGCGGCGCCGAGTACGTGGTGGATTTCTTGCCCAAGGTGAAGGTCGAAGTAGCCATCGATGACGATCTCCTCGAGCGGGTTTTAGAAACGCTTATTAATTCAGCGAAATCCGGCAAGGTGGGCGACGGCAAGATTTTTGTTACCACGCTTGAAGAAGTGGTCCGGATCCGTACCGGCGAAACCGGAGCCGAAGCCGTCTGACGGCAAGGCCGATCTAAAAGGGAGAAAGATTTTGGAAGATCGATTGCGTGATTTGTTGCAACACAAGTGCCAGCGGAAAAAGGGTGGAACTATGCGGTTGTGCGCGGCGTTTGCGTTGCTCGCGTTGGCACCGACCGCGTTTGCCGATGATATCAATGCCGGTGATACGGCGTGGATGCTGACCGCCACGGCGCTCGTACTGTTCATGACCATTCCGGGCCTGGCTCTGTTCTATGCAGGAATGGTCCGCTCGAAGAACGTACTGTCGGTACTGATGCAATGCTTTTCGATCACCTGCCTGGTCACCGTGATCTGGATGCTGTGGGGGTACAGCATCGCCTTTGGTGGCGAAGGGGCGTATTGGGGTGGCTTGAGCAAGGTGTTTCTCGCAGGGGTCGGGGTTGACTCGGTGCGGGGCACGATCCCCGAGACCGTGTTCCTTACCTTTCAGATGACGTTCGCGATCATCACGCCGGCGTTGATCGTCGGCGCCTTCGTTGACCGGATGAAATTCTCCGCACTGCTTGTCTTCGTCGCAGCGTGGGTGACGTTCGTTTACGCGCCGATTGCGCATTGGGTCTGGGGTGATGGTGGTTGGTTGGGCGCAAGAGGAATTCTCGACTTCGCCGGTGGTACCGTGGTGCATATCAATGCGGGAATTGCGGGACTGGTAACGGCCCTCGTCCTGGGCAAACGCAAAGGATATCCGACCACCGCCATGCCCCCCCACAATCTGAGTTTGTCGGTCATCGGTGCCGCGATGCTGTGGGTTGGCTGGTTCGGCTTCAACGCTGGAAGTGCATTGGCAGCAGATGCCACCGCCGGTATGGCCATGCTGGTGACCCAGCTCGCCACGGCGTGCGCGGCGTTGGGCTGGATGGTTACAGAATGGATTGTTCATAAAAAAGCCAGTGTGCTGGGGATCATCACCGGGGCCGTGGCTGGACTGGTCGCGATCACACCCGCGTCGGGTTCGGTGGGGCCGATGGGAGCATTGTTCATCGGGTTCTCGGCTGGTTTTATTTGCTTTTTTGCGTCTACAAGGCTGAAACGGGCGATGGGTTACGACGATTCCCTCGATGTTTTCGGCGTGCACTGTATCGGCGGAATAGTCGGCGCCCTCCTCACGGGCGTGTTCTGTGCGGAAACCCTTGGTGGCGCCGGCTTCGGGGTCGAGTCCGCAACGATTGGCGGACAGCTTGTCGCGCAGGTAACCGGGGTGCTGACCACGCTGGTTTACACGGCTACCGCGACGTTCATCATTCTCAAGGTGGTGGATTTTACGGTTGGCCTGCGGGTTAGTGATGAAGCGGAATCTGAAGGTCTAGACCTGGCGCTCCATAACGAAACCGGCTACAACCTTTAGCCGTCCGGGAACTCCTCGACTTGCCGACCAGACAGGCGCGCAGCTTGAGCTGCGCGCCTTCTTTATCCGCCACAAACCGGAGCTTTCTTGCCCGGCGCGAATTCACTTCGAGGCTGAACGCGTGGCGGCGCCGAACTTTCAGGCGTTTGAGCTGACGCAGTAAGGCCAGATACAATGCGCGTTTTGGAGCGGTACCGCGCGCAATGCGATATGTCAGTACCCGGGGAGAGACAACGAGCTTGAGCTTCACGGAGGCTGTGCTCACAGGGCTCGCGCCAGATGGGGGGCTGCTGGTTCCGGACTCCATTCCGCAAATTGGCGCAAAGCTCAGCGATTGGCAGGCGCTTTCATTCACTGAGCTTGCAACGGAGATCATCGCGTTGTTCGTAGACGACATTCCCGCAGACGATCTGCGCGCTATCGTCAATGAAACCTATTCCCATTTTGATCACGAAGAGATCGTGCCGTTCACCCGGGTGGGTGATATCGAGGTACTTGAACTCTTCCACGGTCCAACCCTGGCGTTCAAGGACATAGCCCTGCAGCTGTTGGGCCAGCTGTTCGAATACATCCTCGCAGCCCGTGGCCAGCATCTGAACATTCTCGGGGCCACCTCCGGCGATACCGGCAGCGCGGCTATCGCCGGGGTTCGCGGTTTGGCCGACATCGACATCTTCGTAATGTATCCGCATGGTCGGATCAGCCCGCTGCAGGAGTTACAGATGACCACTGTGCTCGATCCCAACGTGCATTGTCTGTCGGTCAGCGGCAGCTTCGACGACTGTCAGAAGTTGATGAAGACTATCTTCGGTGATCTGGAATTCAAAGAGCGTTACTCGCTTGGGGCGGTGAACTCCGTGAACTGGGCCCGGGTGCTGGCGCAAATCGTCTACTACGGTTATGCGAGCCTGCGCAAGGGTGGCGATGGGCCGGTAACATTCTGTGTGCCTACCGGGAACTTTGGAAACGTGTTCGCTGGTTATCTTGCCAAGCGAATGGGGTTTCCAATTGAAAAGTTGATCGTGGCAACCAATGAGAACGACATTCTCTCGGTGTTCTTTGCGACCGGTAGATACGAGCGTGGGGACGTCCGGTTCACGGTGACACCGGCCATGGACATTCAGGTGGCGAGCAACTTCGAACGCTTTCTGTATTACCACATGGGCAGCGATGCCGAACGCCTCAAGCGCTTTATGGCCGAGTTCGCCGAGTCCGGCAAGGTCTCCATCGCGGCGCCGGGCTCCGAGGATTTTGCAGCAACCGCCGTGTCGGTCGCGGAGACGGTGGAGGCGATTCGCAGCACTTACCAGACATGTGGCTACGTTGCGGATCCTCATACCGCGGTGGGTCTTGCGGCCGCTGGGCGTTTCGAGACACAGGGAACCCGGATCTGTTTGGCCACCGCGCATCCGGCTAAATTTCCGGAAACGGTGAACGCAGCGGTAGGAGCCGATGTTGCCCGGCACCCGGCGTTGCAAGCACTGCAAGGTCGTGAGTCACGTACAACGCAGCTACCTGCCAGCGTTGCGGCGATCAAATCCTTTATCGTGCAGCACGCGCGTTAGTTGCGCAATTCGTGCGTAGCGCCAACTGCTAGGAACCGGCGAAGCCATCTCCCCCTAGCTCTGGTTCTCTGCGATCCTGATCACCGCGGCGGGTATGTCCTGTACGCGGCTTACGGTATCGGTTGGGGCCGCGGTTTCGGTCGGTGGTGGTGAGCCGGTCAGGTTTACCCAGATTGTGTGCATGCCCACCCCGGCGGCGCCTTGGATATCGTCCACCAGATGATCGCCCACGTGTACCGTTTCCCTGGCGCTCGCCCCGGTGTGCTTTAAAGCCGCACGGAACATGTGTGGCTCGGGCTTGCCGGCGCCGACGCTGGCGGCCGAATATCCGAACGAAAAATAGCTGTCCAGCTTCAGTTTCTGAAAATCTGCGTTGCCGTTGGTAAGCGCGCCGAGCACGTACTGATCGGCGAGCACTGCAAGGGTTTCCAGCGCACCTTCGAAGAACTCCACTTCGTGACGAGCCTCAAAGAACCGCTGGAAAGCCTCCTGGGCGTATAGGCGTGCCTGGGCTTGGGCATAGCCGCAGCGCAGGATGGCTTCGAACAATATCTCTTCACGCAACTTCGAAAGATCGTGTTTGAATTCTGGATGACGCCCCACGACCTCGGATCGTAGATCCTTGATGGCCTCGGGCGGGAACAGCTGGGGGTATTCGGGAACGTGCTCGACGAGCCAGCTGCGCATCCGCCGTTCGGCGTTCGCGATCACGACCTCGACATCCCATAGTGTGTTGTCTAGATCGAAAGTAATGACTTTGAGCTTGGGCATGAACGTGGGATTTTCCTCAGTCGTCTTGCGCTTCGGCCCGGGGATGGGCTGCGTCATACACCTTGGCGAGATGTTGAAAGTCCAAGTGTGTGTAGATCTGTGTCGTTGAAATGTCGGCATGGCCGAGAAGTTCCTGCACCGCGCGCAGGTCGCTCGAGGATTCGAGCATGTGGCTGGCGAAGCTGTGTCGGAGCATATGCGGATGCAGCTGGTTGTTGCCAAGCTGTCTGCTTGCCAGCTGTTTCAGCCGCAGCTGGACCGTTCGCGGGCTGATTCTACGGCCGGGACGAGCGGTGAAGAGGGGCTCGCCGCCAGGCGGATAAGAGCGGCAGGCAAGCCAGGAATTGATCGCGGTCACGCAATGCGTTCCGAGCGGCACCTGACGCATCTTGTTGCCCTTGCCGGTGACCGTGATGAAGCCGTTGCCGAGGTCGAGGTCGGATATGTTGACGTTCACAAGCTCAGACAACCGGATGCCGCTCCCATACAACAACTCCACGATGGCGCGATCGCGCTTTTCGATCGTGCTTTTCGCCTCGAACGCAAACAGTTGAGCGGCCTGGTCGGTGTCCAGTGTTTTGGGTAGCTTGGGACGTGCTTTTGGTGCCCTTTTTCCAGCGGCCGGATTCGCTTCGACGATATGATTTTTCTCGAGATAGGCGAAAAATGATCTAGTGGCCGAAAGGCTTCGTTGGATGCTTCGCGGCGCCAGGCCCTTGGCGTGGAGCAATCCAATGAATGCGCTGATGTGATGGCCGCGTAGCTCGGGCCACGGCACGTCCGCGGATCTGGCGAGCCGTTCGAGATCGCGTCGATATGCGCTGATCGTATTTCCCGAGTAATGTCTCTCGACACGCAGATGCTCGAGAAAGCGTTCGAGCAATGAGCCGCTCATGGCGCTAGGCGCTGGATCACGCGGGTGAGCACTTCGGCAATGTAAGTAACAAACAAGGTGTCCATATCGGATCTGAAATGGTCCGGGTCGCGGCTGCCGATTGCCAGGCAACCCGAAACATCGTTCAACAGCAAAGGCGCTAGTACTGCGCTGCCGTCGCCGTCGTGCTGCTGAATCGGGAACAACATGTCCAGCTCGTCGGAGCGTAGGGTAGTGCACACTGGCTGGTTGCTGCTGAGGTAGCGTTCGTGTGGCAGTTCGTGTGCGTGGCTACGCAGATGATCGAGCTTGATACCGTAGGCGGACAGGTGGCAGCATACAAAGTCAGCTCGAAAATCCGCCAGCACGTAGGTAGCCAGAATCTCGTTGAGGGCGTGCCAACCGTCTACGTGCAACAGTTCGAGTGTCAGCGAGCGAATTTTGTCGAACAGCGTTTCGTTTTCCTTTGCGATCTCGATGAGCTCATTCATGCGTCGCCGCATATTCATGTTGCGTTCGCGTAGGATGGCTACTTGTCGTTCGATCAGGGACACGGCCGTACCCGACTCGTGGGGTAGGTTCAGCTCCGAGAGAAGTTTGACGTGACGTTGAAAGAAGTCGGGGTCGAGTCGCAGGTAGGATATGACTTCTCCGTCGGTAAGCTTCGTCGGCTCATCGTGGGCTGCGCTCATAGACTTATGTGGCCTTGATACGCCAGGTTGGCGGGTCCGGCCAGTCTGACGGGGGTGTTTGGCCCCTGCCAGCTGATGCGCACCTTGCCGCCGGGCAGGGAGACCTTTACGCGCTGACCCAGCTTGCCTGCCAGCTGGCCGGCGACTACCGCCGCACACGCGCCCGTGCCGCATGCACGGGTTTCCCCGACTCCGCGTTCGAAGACCCGCAGACGTGCAAAACCCTGATCCACCACCTGGCAGAACCCGATGTTGGCCCCTTGCGGAAAGAATGGATGGGTAACCAGTTGTGCCCCGGCTTCCTCGACCGGGGCCTCGGTGATGTCGGTAACGAACATCACGCCGTGAGGGTTGCCGATCGACACAGGCGTCAGCTCGTAGTGCTGCGCGCCGCATTGCAGCCGGTAGATCAGTGCGTCATCGAGGTTTGGCGGACATGCGGCAGCGACCGAGAACGGTACATCGGTTGGTGTGGTGCGCGGCACCCCGAGATCCACTTCCACGGTGTGTTCATCGAGTCGCCGGGTCTCAATGGGACCGCCAAGAGTCTGCATGCGCAAGGTGCTCTTGGGGCTCAGCCTGCGTAGCCCGATGAACTTGGCCGCGCAACGGGCGCCGTTGCCGCATTGCTCGACTTCTGCCCCATCGGCATTGTAGATCCGATAGCGAAAATCGGCGTCGGGCTCGGTAGGTGGCTCGATGGTCAGCAACTGGTCGAAGCCGATGCCGGTGCGCCGATCCGCCCACGCGCTGATCTGCTCCCGGGTCACGGACAGATCCTGGCTGACTAGATCTATGACCATGAAATCGTTGCCCAGGCCATGCATCTTGGCGAACTCGAGGTTCATGTGTGTGGGCTCGGCAGAGTATCGCCGACCTGTGAGTCCAGCTCGAACGCCAGCTGGTCGCGGGTGGTCTCGCGGCGCCGAACGACTCGGAACCGGGATCCTTCCACCAGCACCTCGGGGGGCCGTGGACGGGTATTGTAGTTCGAGCTCTGCACCATGCCATAAGCTCCGACGGACATGATCGCCAGCAATTGCTGCTCCGCGAGCGCCAGCTCGCGATCGTGGGCAATGAAGTCGCCAGTTTCGCAGATGGGCCCCACGATGTCCCAACAGGTTGTCGAAACGCCGGAATCCGGCGCAACGACGCGAACATCGTGCCACGCCTGGTAGAGGGCAGGCCGCAGGAGATCGTTCATGGCGGCATCCACCACTGCAAAGTTCTTGTGCTCTGGTGTTTGCTGAGGCTTCAGATACTCGACCCGGGTGAGCAGCACGCCACCGTTAGCGACCAGGTAACGACCAGGTTCCAGAATCAGCTTCATGCTTCGGCCGCTGAGCATTTCGTGCAGCATATTTCCGTATGCGTCGACGTCGAACTCCGATTCGTCACGATAGGTCACGCCCATACCACCGCCCACGTCGATGTGCTGCAGCCGGATTCCTTCATCGGCCAGCTGGTCGGCCAGCTCGAGCAGGCATGTCAGAGCCTGATGCAAAGGCTCGATCTCTACGATCTGGGAACCGATGTGACAATCGATGCCGACAATCGAGAGATGTTCGCGGTCGTTGGCTTGTCGATAAAGTTCTACGGCCTGCTGTGGAGGAACCCCGAATTTGTTCTCCTTCAGGCCCGTTGACACATAGGGGTGTGTTTGTGCATCCACGTTCGGGTTGACGCGTATGGAGATGGGTGCGGGCCGCTGCAGCAGCTGTGCGCGCTCGGCAATGCGCTCGAGTTCGCTGGTGCTTTCGACATTGAAACAACCGATTCCCAGTTTCAACGCGAGATCGATCTCGGCCACAGACTTTCCGACTCCCGAGAACAGAACCTGACCAGGCTCGCCGCCGGCGCTGACAACGCGTTGCAGTTCGCCACCCGAAACGATATCGAAACCCGCGCCGAGCTCGTGGAACAAGCGCAATACGGAGAGGTTGGAGTTGGCTTTGACTGCGTAGTAAATCTGCGCGTCCAGCCCCGACAGAGCCTCCGTCAGGCGACCGAACTGCTGGCGCAAATGCGCGCTTGAATAGATGTAGGCTGGCGTGCCGATCGCGTCAGCGATGCTGGTGAGCGTCACGTCTTCTATGTGGAGGACGCCGTCTTTAGCGGTGAAGACGTCCATTTCAATTCGCAGCCACGCATTCCGCGCCGGTCGCCACAGGCATGGTTTTCAGAGTTGATCTTTCCGGTAGCTCGAGCGGGCCTTTCTGACCGCACATTGTGACCTGATTGATCAGTACGAAGAAGACGATCCAGCGCACAATCTCATAGCCGGGAAAAACGAACGGCGCAGTATACACCGCTGATCGGGGCTGTCATTGCTGACGGCTTGGGTCAGTTGAGGAACGACAGTCGCACGCTGCAGCGGACGTAGGTCGTGCGCTCCGTTGCGGGGTCTGAGCCGGCGCGAGCCCGGATGGCAAAGCATCGTTGATCAGTTGGTTTTCTTCGAGCAGCTCGGGAAAACGCTCGCCGCTAAAACTCGCTGCTGCACTAGATCCTGTTTCGAGCCCGAGCCAGCGCTTTACGCACCTGTGCGGGCGCTGTGCCGCCGTAGTGCTTGCGAGCGGCCACGGAACTTTCCAGGGTCAGCACGTCGAACACGCTGGCATCTATCACCTGGCTGTATACCTGTAGCTCCTCGAGCGATAACTCATTGAGGGCTTTGTCTTTTTCGATGGCATAAGCTACGGCACGGCCCACCGCTTCGTGGGCGTCGCGGAACGGGACTTCACGCCGTACGAGATAGTCGGCCAGATCGGTGGCGGTTGTGAACCCGGCGCTCGCCGCAGCGCGCATGGCGGCTTTTTTGACAACCAATGCCGGGATCAAGCCGTTCAATGCCGTGAGGGAGTCGCGCAGCGTGTCGACGGCGTCGAACAGCGGTTCCTTGTCTTCCTGATTGTCCCTGTTGTAGGCCAGGGGTTGGCCCTTCATGAGCGTCAACAAGGACATCAGGTCTCCGATAACGCGGCCGGATTTGCCGCGAATGAGCTCTGGCACATCCGGATTTTTTTTCTGCGGCATGATGCTCGAACCGGTGCAGAACCGGTCGGGCAACTCCACGAACGAAAACTGCTGGGTCGTCCACAGGACCAGCTCTTCGCACCATCGCGAAAGGTGCGTGAGGGTCAACGCTGCCACGGCGGTAAACTCGATCGCGAAATCCCGATCGCTGACTGCGTCGAGTGAGTTTTCGGCTACGGCATCGAATCCAAGCTCGCTTGCAACGGCGGCACGGTCGATGGGAAAGGTGGTTCCTGCGAGGGCCGCGCTGCCGAGCGGGAGCACGTTAACCCGCCCTCGGCAGTCGGTCAGCCTCTCGCGGTCGCGATAAAGCATCTCGAACCAGGCCAGCAGATGGTGCCCGAAGGTGACGGGCTGGGCGGGCTGCAGGTGGGTGAATCCGGGCATGATGGTATCGACGTGCTCCGCTGCCTGGTCCGCGAGCCCCGCCAACAGCTCAGATTCCAGCACTATGAGCTCGTCGATCTCATCGCGTAGGTACAGCCGCATGTCCGTGACCACCTGGTCATTACGCGAGCGGCCCGTATGCAGCTTTTTGGCGCTGTCACCGATCAGTTGAATGAGCCGATACTCGATGTTCATGTGCACGTCTTCGAGGTCGACGCGCCAGTCGAAATGTCTCTCGTCGATCTCTTTGTGAATCTGGCGCAATCCCGATACGATTCGCGTGCACTCATCTTCTTTGAGCACGCCAACCTGACCCAACATGTTGGCATGGGCGATGGAGGCTTGGATGTCGTGGTGGTACAAACGCTTGTCGAACCCAACGGACGCGGTGAAAGATTCCACGAATGCGTCGGTGGACTCTTTAAAACGACCACCCCAGGGTTTTGAATCTCGGCTCATGATGATCAAAGGATCCGGATAAAAGGATGGCGAATTATAGCAATCAATCTCCGCAACCAGGCGCTGATTCCTCGGCGCGGGCGGCGCTGCCGCTAACGGTCGATTCACCGCGGATGACACAGTTCGTGGTGCCTGATCTGTGCAACGCGGCGGCTATTTCGTTGCTGGTTCTGTTCGGAGAGTTGCTGGTTCTCGTGCTCCTGTTCGCTGGCGGACCGGTGACCTGGGTCAGATTCGCCCTGATGTCGCTGTTCGTGCAGTGGGTTGCGATCACCAGCGCTGGCTTGTTGTGCTGGTCGCGTAGGTGGCTTGCGAGCTTCGGCCTGGCGCAGGGGTCGGTGTTGGCATTCTTGTTGGTCATGTGCGTCACGTTGGTTGTTGGCCTCAGCGCCGATGCCGTCATATCGCCTGCAATCGATGGCGGTGTAGCCTGGAGCACGATTTTCGGCCAGATGGTGATCTCGGGAATCATCGCGACGCTGGCGCTGCGCTACTTTTATGTACAACATCAGTTGCGGGTTCAGGAACAGTCTGAACTGCAATCGCGCATTCAAGCGCTGCAATCGCGCATCCGTCCTCACTTTCTATTCAACAGCATGAACATCATCGCAAGCCTCATTGCCACCGACCCGGATACCGCGGAATCGGTGGTGGAGGACCTTTCGGAACTGTTCCGTGCAAGCCTCAACGATGCCGGCAATCAGGTTCAGCTACAGGAGGAGCTGGATCTGTGTGAGCGATACGTGCGCATCGAGGCGTTGCGGCTGGGCGATAGGCTGCGGCTGGAATGGGACATCGAAGAACCGGCCCAGCCCGTGAAGATACCGTTGCTGACATTGCAGCCGTTGCTGGAGAATGCCATCTATCACGGCGTGCAACCGCTGCCCGAGGGGGGCACCATCAGCGTGCGGTTGTGGTTTTCAGAAGATAACGTTCACGTCGAGATCACCAACCCGCTGCCCGATAACGACACGCGCGATCACAACGAGGGTAACAAGATGGCCCTCAACAATATCCGAAGTCGCCTCACGGCTCTGTACGGCGCGCGCGCCGATCTCAGCACCACTATCCGGAATGGGAAATACGTAACGTCGCTGAAGTATCCGATCACCACGCAGCCGGACGGAGCGTGATGCGACGGTTTTTGATATGCAAGCTCTCGATAAGGAAGGAAAGGAGGCTCAATGAGCATAAAGGTCCTCATCGTGGACGACGAGCAACTGGCGCGTGATCGCCTGGCGCGCATGGTTACCGGGTTCGAGGACTACGAGGTGGTCGGCGAAGCTCGCAACGGTGTCGATGCGGTGCGCCAGGCCGCGTTGCTGCAGCCGGAGGTCGTCTTGCTCGACATCAGAATGCCGGGCATGGACGGGCTGGAGACCGCGCGCCACTTTGGGGAATTCGAGGAGCCGCCTGCCGTGATCTTCTGCACCGCATACGAGGAGCACGCGGTGGAAGCCTTCAACCTGCAGGCGGTTGGCTATCTGCTCAAACCAGTGCGCAAGGAGAATTTGGAGGGTGCGCTGGGTAAGGCACAGCGAGTGAACAAGGCGCAGCTGGCCGCGCTTTCTGACGATGGAAGCCAGCGTCGTTCGCACATTTCTGCGCGTACCCGCAGGGGCATCGAGTTGATACCGGTTGACGAAGTGCGATATTTTCAAGCCGATCAGAAGTACGTGACCGTGAGGCATGGCGATGGGGAGATTATCATCGACGACACGTTGAGAGACTTAGAAGATGAGTTCGGCAATCAGTTCGTTCGCGTTCATCGCAATGCGCTTGTTGCTGTGCGCCACATCGCCGGGCTCGATCGTTCGAGTGATGGCCACTACCAGATTCGTCTGAAAAACGTGCAGGAGAGCCTGGATATCAGTCGACGGCACATCGCCGGCGTGCGTAAGTTTGTCAAGAAGCTATGAGCATAACGAAGGTAGTCATTGCCACCCGGCAGAGCCGACTGGCGTTGTGGCAGGCGCATTTCATCCAAAGCAAGTTGCGCGCAGCCCATCCGGAGCTCACCGTCGAGTTGCTGGCCATCACCACCAAGGGTGACAGATGGCTCAGCTCGCCGTTGGCGGAGTTGGGTGGCAAAGGTCTTTTCATCAAGGAGTTGGAGCAGGCGCTGCTGGAGGGAAAGGCGGATCTGGCCGTACATTCGGTAAAAGACGTCCCCGCTGATCTTCCCGTAGCATTTTCGATGCCGGTGATTGGGTTTCGCGAGGACGTGCGCGATACGCTCGTCAGCGCCTCGGGCGCCGGGCTTGCGGGCCTGCCCCGGGGGGCGCGAATCGGTTCCTCGAGCCTGCGCAGGCAGGCACAGCTCCTGGCTGTGCGTGGAGATCTCAATGTGCTGCCCATCCGTGGCAATGTCGAGACGCGGTTGAAGAAACTCGACGATGGCGATTTCGACGCCGTGGTGCTGGCGGCAGCCGGGCTCAATCGTCTGGGCTTGGCTCGGCGGGTGACCGAGTTCCTGGAACTCGACATCTGCCTGCCGGCAGCTGGACAAGGGGCCCTGGGTATCGAGTGTCGTGCCGGGGATGCCGAGGTGGTCGAGCTCCTCGCGCCGCTGCAGGATGCCAAGGTCCTTGCCTGCGTTACCGCTGAACGCAAGGTCACTCAGGCGCTTGGCGCGGACTGTAGTTCGCCGCTGGCCGCCCACGCCGTGTTCTCCGCCGACAGGCTGACATTGCGCGCGCTTGTGGCGCGGCCCGATGGCACGCAAGTGCTACGCGCGCAAGCTGTGGGGGAAGATCCAGTCAGCGTGGGTGCGGAGGTTACCGTGAGCTTACTCGCACGCGGCGCGGCAGAGCTGTTGAGCATCGGCGCCTGACATGCTCGTGTGGATTACGCGCAGCCAGCCGGGTGCCCAGCGCCAGGCCGTAGCCCTTCGCGAGCGTGGTCACCAGGCGCTGATAGCGCCCGTGATGACAATTTCGCAGATACCCGGCCCAGCGCCGTCGGGGTCGTTCACCGACGTTGTTTTTCTCTCCGAGCACGCCGTGCGATTCGGCGTGAGTCGTCTGCTGGCTGCGGGTATCGACCTGGGGTCGCTTACGGTGTTTGCCGTGGGGTCGACCACGGCGGCTCGGTTGACTGAAATTGGCGTGCAGCCCAGCCTTCCGGCGGCGACAAGCTCGGAGGGCCTGCTCGCCATGCCGGAGTTTGCCAACGCACCTGGCAGGCAGGTATTGATCGTTGCGGGCGAGGGTGGCCGTGATGTGCTGGCTTCTGGGTTGGCGGCCGGCGGCGCCCGGGCCCAGAAGCTTAGCGTCTACCGCAGGCAGGCGGTCGACCGCCTTGGGGATGATTTAAGCGCTGTCGATGCCATCGCCGTCGGCAGCGGAGATGGATTCGAGTTCATGGCGCGGTTATGGTTCGCCGCTGATGGGCGAGGTGATGTAGCGGTGTTCGTCCCCTCGCAACGGGTCGCCGCCCTTGGTGAAGGGCTGGGTTTCAGCAGGGTTTACACCTGCGCCGGAGCCGATGCAGACGCGTTGCTTGCCGGCCTGGCTGCCTTTACGACAAGCGGAAGACCATGGATCAGGACACAGTAGTGCCAGAGCACGGCGAAGCGGCTCCCCCGAGCAATTCCCCAGCAGCCGATAAAACCCCAGTCAGGTCGTCTTCAAAGCAGAAAGGCAGGTTTCTCGCGGGCTTGAGTTTTCTGATGGGATTGGTCGCGCTCGCAGGAGCCGCTTACGTGTACTACGAGCTGATGTACATGAAGCCCATGGATGCTCTGGGTGAGCGCCTGGGCAGCGTGGAGATGACGCTCTCCACGCTGACCGGCGAGGTGGGTGACCTCGAACAGGCGCAGATCGAAAGCCTTGAAGTGCTGGCCACCGAGCAGCGCGATAGTCTCGCCGACGCTCGGCAAGCGATGATCTCCGCGCTCAACGACGTGTCCGGTCAGGCGCCGCCGGCGCCGCGGGAGTGGAAGCTTGCCGAGGTGGAGTATCTCCTGCGCATTGCCAACCACCGGGTGCTCATGGAGCGCGATGTGGATGCGGCTTTGAATTTGCTCAACGCGGCCGATGCGATCTTGCTGGAGCTCGACGATTTCGCGCTTTACCAGGTGCGCGCGGGGCTTGCCGACGAGATCCTTGCCTTGAGCGGCGTGCGCGGGAACGATGTGCAGGGAATCTACCTGCGCCTCGAAGCAGTTAAAGGCATGCTGGTGGATCTTCCCTTGGACGTGCCCGAGTACCTCATCGCGCCCCCCGGACCCGACGCCCAGCAGGCTGTGGGCTTCTGGGAAGCCTTGCGCGCCGAGTTGTCCAGCTATCTGCGGCTGCGGCGCTTCGACGGTGCCACCAAACCGCTGTTGGCGCCGGAAGAGGCGGCCTACCTCGAGCTCAACCTGCGCCTGACGTTGGAGCGGGGACAACTGGCCACATTGCGCAGGCAACAGGTGGTATATGAGCAGAGCATCGCCACCGCGCGGGATTGGCTTGGCGAGTATCTCGAATCTGACAGCCCCGAGGTACAGCGGGTTGTTACCGAGCTCGATTCGCTGCTCGGAATTCAGCTCGACCAGCACCTGCCAGATATCTCCGGGTCTTTGACGGCGTTGCTGGACGTTCGCCGAGGTGCGCGATGAGGATCGGGCTTCTTATGGTGGCTGTGGCAGTCATTCTGGGCGGTCTCGTTGGAACCCTCGTGGTTCGCGATCCGGGTTATGTTCTGGTTGCCTACGATCAAGTGGCGCTGGAAACGAGCCTGTGGTTTGCCGTGTTGCTGCTCATCGGCGTGTACTTCGTCATACGCCTCATCGTCTTCGTATTCGTTCGGTTTGCCAGCGGTCGCGGCAATCTCGGATCTTGGAACCGCGAGCGCAGGTTCAGAAACGCTCGTCAGCAGAGCGTTCAGGGCTTGCTTCTCATGGCCGAAGGTGACTGGCCGGAGGCACGCCGACTGCTCGTGAATTCCGCATCCCGCGTGACCTCCCCGCTGATCAACTATCTGAATGCCGCCCGCGCCGCCCACGAGATGGGCGATGCCAGCGGTCGCGATGAGCTTCTGCGCCAGGCACACGAGTCTACACCGGGCGCCAGATTCGCTGTGGGGCTCACCCAGGCCCAGCTGCAGATGTCGGCGCACCAGTGGGAGCAATGCCTGGCAACACTGTTGCAGCTGAAGGCCGAGGCGCCGCGACACCCCCAGGTGTTGACGATGCTGGCCAGGTGTTTTGAAGAGCTGGAAGACTGGCGTGAGTTGATCGAGCTGCTGCCGAGCATGAAGAAAAGCAAGGTTCTCGAGGCGAATGCCCTGGCTGAGCTACGGCAGCGCGCCTGGGGGCAGGCGCTGTTGACCGCGGCCGATCTGCCCGAAACGTGGAAGCAGGTACCAAAACAGCTCAAGCGCGTAAGCTCACTGGTAGCGAGCTATGCCCGCATTGTGGTGGCTAAGGGCGATGCGGCCGAAGCCGAAACGGCGGTCCGGACCGCGTTGGAACAGAACTGGCAGAGCGATCTGATTCAGCTCTATGGCGAGATTGTCTCGAGCGAGGTGGAGCGCCAGCTGGTCGTGGCCGAAGGCTGGCTGAAGCAACACTCCAACGATGCCGGACTGCTGCTCACCCTTGGCCGTATCTGCCTGATGAATCATCTCTGGGCGAAAGCCCGCGAATACCTCGAAGCGAGCCTGCGCTTGCGACGCACGCCGGAAGTCTACGGTGAACTCGGGCGGCTGTGCAGCGCTCTTGGCGATACCGAGCGTGGCAACGAATATCTGGGCCAGTCCCTACAAATGCTGCCGGATTTGCCCATGCCGGGCAGGCGAACTCAGGTGATTTAAAGCAGCACGGCTACTTGGCCCGCATCCATTTGCCGCGCGTCTATTTGCCGCGCATCAGGGAGAAGAACTCTTCGTTGGTCTTGGTAGTCTTGAGCCTGTCGATCATGAACTCGATCGCTGCGATGTCATCCATGTCGTGGAGCAGCTTGCGCAGGATCCACACGCGTTGCAGCTCTGCCTCACCCATCAACAACTCTTCACGGCGGGTGGCCGAGCGGCGTATGTTGATGGCGGGGTAGACGCGCTTCTCAGCGATCTTTCGTTCCAGATGCAATTCCTGGTTACCGGTGCCCTTGAACTCTTCGTAGATCACCTCGTCCATTTTCGAGCCGGTTTCCACCAGGGCGGTTGCGATGATCGAGAGGCTGCCGCCTTCTTCGATGTTCCGCGCGGCGCCGAAGAAACGCTTCGGGCGCTCTAGTGCGTGGGCGTCCACACCGCCCGTGAGCACCTTGCCCGAAGACGGGACGATCGTGTTGTAGGCGCGGGCCAGGCGGGTGATGGAGTCGAGCAGGATCACAACGTCTTTCTTATGCTCGACCAGCCGTTTGGCCTTCTCGATCACCATCTCGGCCACCTGGACGTGACGTGATGGAGGCTCGTCGAACGTGCTGGCGATCACTTCACCCTGCACCATGCGGCGCATCTCGGTAACTTCCTCGGGCCGTTCGTCGATGAGCAGCACGATGAGCACCACATCGGGGTAGTTGGCGGCGATGGACTGAGCGATGTTCTGCAGGATGATCGTCTTTCCGGCTTTCGGCGGTGAGACGATGAGCCCTCGCTGACCTTTTCCTACGGGCGCGATGAGATCCATGATGCGACCGGTGAGATCTTCGGTGCTGCCGTTGCCGCGTTCGAGCACCATACGCTCGTCCGGAAACAGTGGGATCAGATTCTCGAAGAGGACCGCGTGTTGTTTCGAGTTTGGTTCGCTGAAGTTGATCTCATCGACTTTCAACAGCGCGAAGTAGCGTTCACCGTCTTTTGGCGGACGGATCTTGCCTGCGATGTTGTCGCCGGTGCGCAGGGTGAAGCGCCGGATCTGACTGGGCGAAACGTATATATCGTCGGGCCCGGCCAGATAGGACATGTCCGGTGAACGCAGGAAACCGAAGCCGTCCTGGAGAATCTCCAGGGTTCCTTCGCCGTAGATGTCTTCGCCGTTTTTCGCTTGTTTGCGAACGATGGCGGCAATGACTTCTTGTTTGCGTGAGCGCCCGAGATTTTCCACGCCCATATCGCGCGCCATGTCGACGAGGTCGGTAACGGGTTTACGTTTCAGGTCTGTGAGGTTCATAGGCATGTTAAGGAATCAGCAGGTTGCAAAATATAGAACGGAACGTTCTTGGGTTTTTTTGGTAGAAGCAGACTGGCTGCCGTTATCGAACGAGAACCGATAGCGGCTGGCGGGTGTAGCGCTCATAGTCGCTACGTTGTGCCCCAAGTCTAGTGGATTGAGTTACCCCGTCAAGTTCTGGTTTAGCTACGGTTTCCGGTATTTCTTCGTAATTTTATCGTAATCGCCCCGTTACCAGATTCCGAATTCGGCCAACGTCGGGCGGTTCTACTTCGGGTCATGGTCGGGTAAATGTCTTGTATCCGTCGGATGATGCCTGGATGGTCGTTAGATATTGCTGTCCAGAAAGGCTGCCAGCTGTGATTTCGACAGCGCGCCCACTTTGGTCGCCTCCACCTCACCGTTTTTGAACAGCATCAGAGTTGGAATTCCACGAATGCCATACTTGGGTGGCGTCTCCTGATTCGCGTCGATGTCCAGCTTGCAGACCTTGACGCGATCGGCGTATTCCGTGGCAATTTCGATGAGGATCGGCGCGATCATCTTGCACGGACCGCACCATTCTGCCCAGTAGTCCACGAGCACGGGCTTGTCGGATTTCAAAACGTCGGTGTCAAAATCGCTATCTGAGGTGTGAACGATATTGTCGCTCATCGCGGTTCTCCAATGTCCTGAGAAAAAGCTTTTGTCCATGGAGCGAAATAGCGGAGCGGATGTCCATGGCGCCCAAAAGCTCAACGAGTGTATCACGACCTTCCCTGCCAGCCTCAAGGCGGCAGAAGAAGCCCTCGGTCGTATGTGCTACAGGGTGGGGTCGACGCTTGCAGGCGATTGTCTGGGTGTGAACCGGTGCCCAGGCCGGTTGAGAACTGGTTGTGGTCGTTTGCGCCTTTAACCCCGGGGCTGGCCCGCCGCTACCGGTCGGCAGTCGCCAATGAATCCCGCTGGTTCGCTGGCCTTAGCGCCGGTTCGGCTATTTCAGATAGAAAGTCAATCGCGTGCGCACATCGTAATTCGTACCATCGAAATTCAGATAGACGTTCTCCTCCTTCATGTACCCGCGTGCACCGGCGAACTCGCCTGTTCCACCGAGCACCACTCCCAGGCCGTTTTCAGCGGGCCCGATAGTGCCCTGCGCTACGAATTCTCCCGACCAGGGCTCATCCATAGCGCGGATCCGTTCGAGGAAAGCTCGCGTTTCCTCGGTCGACACTTCGATCTCGTGGGCGATGATGGAGCCGCGGCCGCTAATCATGAGAGTCCAGATCGCGTCGTGCTTCGCGGCCGCCGTCAGGGGTCGCTCAAACTCCTCGTGCTCCGAGGCGATGCCCACGATCCGGTCGGCTTCGTCCCTGATGAACGTGCTGAGCAACAACAGATCTCGTGCCGGGGTACCCACCAAAGAGGTAATACCTTCGGGAATCTGGTCAATGAACACGAACCCGCCATCGGTCAGCGCATAGATATCCGATACGCGCCAGTAAAAAACCTCCTTGCGGGCATCGGCCAGGTTGAATTCGTCGGTCCCGGATTCGGGTGGCTGTTCTTGATCGTCAGCTGCCCGTTTAGCTGGGGAGCAGGCCGGCAACGCGAACAACAAGACGACGGACGCCAATACGGCTACAAACCTCATGTACTTTCTCCGTTGTTGCGCATGTGTATGACCCCTGTAGTCGGGTTGCGTGAGCAGGTGAAGACTACCCATTCAGTTCCTGGGCAATCGTGTAAGCAAAGTACGTCAGCACCCCATCAGCCCCAGCCCGCTTGATGCAAACCAACGACTCTCTTATCACCGATTTATCGAGCCAGCCGTTGTTCACCGCCGCCATGTGCATCGCATACTCTCCGCTCACCTGATAGGCAAACGTTGGCACCTTGAATTTGTCTTTCACCCTGCGCACGATGTCCAGATACGGCATGCCGGGCTTCACCATGACCATGTCGGCGCCTTCATCGATGTCCAGCGCGATCTCGTGCAGGGCTTCATCGCTGTTGGCCGGGTCCATCTGGTAGGTAAACTTGTTGCCGCTGCCCAAGGTTGCCGAAGAGCCGACGGCGTCGCGGAAAGGTCCGTAGTAGGCCGAAGCGTACTTGGCTGAGTAAGCCATGATCAAGGTGTTGATGTGTTGAGCCTCATCCAGGGTACGGCGAATGGCGCCGATCCGGCCGTCCATCATGTCCGAGGGTGCAATGACGTCTGCGCCGGCAGCTGCGCAAACGGCCGCTTGTCGGCAAAGCGCATCCACCGTGACATCGTTTTGAACATAGCCGTCGGAATCGAGGATGCCGTCCTGGCCGTGGGTTGTGTACGGATCCAGGGCCGCATCGGTCATCACGCCGAGCTCTGGCAGCGCGTCTTTCAACGCGGCAACCGCTCGCGGGATCAACCCGTCGGGGTTCCAGGCCTCTTCGCCTTGCAGGGTTCTGAGGCTTGGCTCGGTGTTGGGAAACAATGCGAGTGCCGGAATACCGAGCCTTGCGACGTCTTCGGCGTGTTTAACGAGATTGTCCACGGACAATCGCTCGATCCCGGGCATCGATTCCACCGCGATCCGCTTACCCGATCCCTCGACCACGAATACCGGATAGATCAGATCGTTCACGGTAAGCTCGGTCTCACGCACCAGGCGCCGGGAGAATTCTGCACGGCGGTTGCGTCGCAAGCGGGTCAAAGGGAAACTGCGAGGCATGTCTGTTGTCCTTGTACACTGACCGTTGAGGGTATCTGGCAGGCAATGGTACCCGAGACTCCTATGAACACCAGTGGATGAACCGTGAATTGAACGCTCAAATTTCAGCCCAGGGCAACGTCAGGGTGGCGATACTGGCCATCGTGGCGGGCCTCGTGGGCGCCTTCTTCTACTTTGACCTGGGCACCTATCTCGACCTTGCCTACCTCAAAGGAGTGCATGTCGATGCAGTGGTCTACGTGGCGACCAACCCAGTTGCGAGCACGCTGGGGTTTTTCGTTTTTTACGTGCTGGTCACGGCCCTGTCGCTGCCGGGGGCGGCGATTATGACCCTCGGCGCGGGTGCCGTTTTCGGCTTGCAATGGGGCATGCCGGTGGTCTCGTTTGCGAGCAGCGTGGGGGCCACGCTCGCCATGTTGATCTCTAGAACCCTGTTGCGCGAATGGGTGCAGCGCCGCTTTGCGACCCAGTTGAGCGCGGTAAACGAAGGGCTGCAGAAAGACGGTGGGTTTTATCTGTTCAGCTTACGCATGGTCCCGTTGTTCCCGTTCTTCATCGTCAATCTGGTGATGGGCCTCACCCGGGTTTCGGCGTGGCAGTTCTATTGGGTAAGCCAGGTGGGCATGTTGGCGGGAACGTTCGTCTTCGTGTTTGCCGGCACTCAGCTTGCGGCGGTGTCGAGCCTCTCCGATGTGTTGAGCCCGGGGCTCATCGCCGCATTGTCGTTGCTGGGTCTGTTCCCGCTCATCGCCCGCAAGAGCATGGGCTGGCTGACCCGCGCCCGGGCCTGATTCGCACATTGTTTTCGAAACTTTAACTGGCTGTAACAGATGTCCAAGCATGACTACAACCTGGTGGTGATCGGTGGCGGGTCGGCGGGCTTGATTGCTGCACTCATTGCCGCCACCGTGCGCGCTCGGGTGACCCTGGTGGAAAGGGACACGATGGGTGGCGACTGCCTCAACACCGGTTGCGTACCCAGCAAAACGCTGATCCGCTCGGCCAAGATCGCCCACTACCAGCGCACCGGGGCCAGCTACGGGCTTAGCGACATGGTGCCGCAAGTGAACTTCCCGGCAGTGATGCAGCGGGTACACGACGTGATTGCCACAATCGCGCCGAAGGATTCCATGCCGCGCTACCGTGAGCTTGGCGTGGACTGCATTGCCGGCGACGCCGTGTTGGTGGACGCTAATCATGTTGCGGTGGGAGCCACCACGCTCAGCACCCGCAGCGTTGTGCTGGCGACGGGCGCGACGCCGTTCGTGCCGCCAATTCCCGGCCTTGTCGAGGCAGAGCCGCTGACGTCGGACAACCTGTGGCAGCTTACGAGCCTGCCTGAACGCCTGTTGATCATGGGCGGAGGGCCGATCGGTTGCGAACTGGCACAGAGCTTCGCCCGACTTGGGGCCACGGTCATCCTGATCGACATGGAATCGCGGCTGTTGCCGCGCGAAGACGTCGACGTATCAGAGTTCATGGCCGATGCGTTCCGGGCGGAAGGCATCGACGTGCGCCTGGGGCACCGTGCGGTACGGGTGGAGGCGTCGCCGGGCGGGTCCGGTGCGCTGCATGCCGAGACTGCCGACGGCGTGGTTGCCGTCGAGTTCGATCGGATTCTGGTGGCCGTCGGCCGGCGCGCGCACACACAAGGGTTGGGGCTCGAAAAGCTTGGTATCGCGACAAACCCAGACGGCACCCTGGTGGTCGATCGCTACCTGCGCACGGCCTGCCGCAACGTGTTCGGTTGCGGGGATGTGGTGGGTCCTTATCAGTTCACTCATATCGCCTCGCACCAGGCGTGGTATGCGTCGGTGAATGCTCTGTTCGGGCGGTTGCGCAAATTCAAGGTCGATTACTCGGTGGTGCCCTGGGCGACGTTTACCGATCCTGAGATAGCGCGGGTTGGCATTTCCGAAGCGGACGCTCGAGCGCAGGGGGTTGCCGTGGAGGTCGTTCGCTACGATCTTGAGCACCTGGATCGCGCGCTGACAGACGGCAATGCCCGGGGCTGGGTGAAGGTCCTCACCAGGCCCGGCAGCGACAAGATCCTGGGGGTTTCCATTGTCGGTCCGCATGCCGGCGAACTGATTGCCGAATATGTGCTGGCGATGACCCATGGCCTGGGCCTGAAGGCGATCATGCGAACGATTCACATATACCCGACGCTTGCCGAAGCCAACAAGTTCGCTGCCAGTGCCTGGCGCCGGGAGCACGCGCCGGAAAAGCTCCTGGACTGGGTGGGCAGGCTGCACAGCTGGTTACGCTGATTCGCGGTTGGAAACCGCGCTTGCTTCCCAAGCGTCTACCCCGGAAGGCCTTTTTTGATGCGCTTGATGCCACGGCGGAAGTGTGTGGGGTCGTCGAGCAGCTTCGCGGTGAGGAGGTTGCCGTACAATCTCGCCAGCAGATCTGCCGCCGAGCGCTTTGCGCGACGGGGTTTTTGTCCGGCTTCTTCGAACACCGAGGCCAACGTGGCCGTCCAAACCTGATACTGTCGTGCGATTGATTCCCCATGCACCTCCCGAGTGCTGCCCTGGGCCAGTATGGCGACCAGGCAGTGACTTGCACCGTGCTCGGTGTAGGCGCTGAAACCGTCCACGAACTGCTGCAATCGCACGACGGCGGGCGCGGATTTGCCCAGGCGCGAGAATGCCGACTTCTGCAGCCTGGCCACCGCCCGGCGTAGTAGCACGGCCGCCATCTCGGCTTTACCGCCGGGGAAATGGTGGTACAGGCTGGCTTTGCCCAGGCCCGCTGCCTCCGCCAGCAAAGTTACCGTCGCACCTTCGTAGCCGCGCTTCATAAAGACTGTAACCAGCTGATCTTCCAGGACTTCCCGGGTCGCCTTCGGTTGCTTGACGCCATCTACCATGGGCTTGCCATCCTACCAGAACGAACGTTCGGATTGGGAACGGTTGCTTGCAAACTCGAGTTGTTCTGGCAATATCTGACAAATTGTCATTTTTGAATCCCGGTTTTGTGTTTTTTGGGGGGCCGAGGTTGGAACACTCGATCGTCAACGGACAGACGCGTCGCCGAGAGGCAAGCAGGCGCAAGATCATGGATGCGGCTGAGCGTTTATTCGTGGAGCGTGGCTACGACGCCACCCGACCTCAGGACATCGCCCGAGCAGCCGGCGTCGCAAACGGAACCTTTTACTTGCACTTCCCAGGTAAAGAAGCGGCTTTCCTCGCGTTTGCCCAGCAGGCCCAGGATGAGCTCGTGACGAGATACACCGAGAATCTCGAGGGCGTTCGCGGATTGCGCGAGCGCCTGCAGGTCATTCTGCGCACGATGGTGGCGTACGCCGAGGAGAACCCGGGCGTGCTGCAGGCCGCTTTCCTGGATCCAGTGATGATCGCCCCGGACGACGAAGCTGCCTGGCGAATCTACGACCGGATCAGTGAGTTCACCAACTGGGCGCTCGGTATCGGTAATGACGACGATCAGGCCGCCAGCCTGATCAGCCATGGGCTTTGTGGGTATATGCGTCACGCGATGATCTATGCGGGTCGTAAGCGCCTGGACCTCGAGCAGGTCATCGACAGCATTGTAGGTTTTGTGGAGGGAGGGGTGGGCGGGTCCGCGACTTCTGCTCGGATGACCTCTGCCTCTTCACGAGCAAGCGACCAGACGATGGTCAACATTAGGAGTTGAGAGCATGAAATTCGGGATCTTCTACGAGCACCAGCTGCCAAGGCCGTGGGCCGACGGCGCAGAGCAACGGCTCTTCAACGAGGCGTTGGATCAGGTTGAGCTGGCAGATAAGCTCGGCATCGACTTTGCCTGGGAGGTTGAGCACCACTTTCTGGAAGAGTACTCGCATTCCTCGGCCCCCGAGGTGTTCCTGGCAGCGTGCTCGCAGCGGACCAAGAACATCCGCCTGGGCCACGGCATCCGCCAGGTGCTCCCTCAGTACAACCACCCAGCACGTACCGCAGAGGTGATCGCCACGCTGGATCTGGTGTCCCAGGGCCGTGTGGAGTTCGGAACGGGGGAGTCTTCTGCGGAGCTCGAACTCGGTGGTTTCGATATCCCGGTGGAGCAGAAACGTAAGATCTTCATGGAGGCCACGGAGCAGATCTGCAACATGCTGGCGATGGATCCCTATCCGGGTTACAAGGGCCAGTATTTCGAGATGCCGTGCCGCAACATTGTGCCGAAACCCGTGCAGCGGCCGCACCCGCCAGTGTGGGTGGCCTGCTCCCAACGCGAAACCATTCGTATGGCGGCGCGACTCGGTATCGGTGCGCTCACCTTCGCCTTCGTAGATCCCATGGAGGCGCAATCCTGGGTGGCCGAGTACTACAGCATCATCAAGAGCGACGAGTGCGTGCCCATCGGCCATACGGTGAACGCCAACATCTGTATGGTGTCCAGCTTCTCCTGCCATCGCGACCGGGAAACGGCCGTGCAACGCGGGCTTGAAGGCTTCGAGTTCTTCGGATATGCCCTGGGAAGCCTGTACGGATTCGGCGAGCACAAGCCGGGCCGCACGGATCTGTGGCGGCAATTCAAGGCGGACCGTGCGCCACAGGTGCAAGGTGAAGTCGGCGACTTCGGCGAAGCCCTGCTTGGTGCAAGAGGCGGCATCGGCACTCCGGAGGATCTGCGCGCCCATTTGCGTAAATTCGAGAAGTGTGGAGTCGATCAAGTGACGTTCATCCAACAGGCGGGTATGAATCAGCACGCGCACATCTGTGAGTCCCTGGAACTGTTTGCCGCGGAGGTAATGCCGGAGTTCAAAGAGCGCGAAGCTGAGCGCGAACACGACAAAACCCAGGAGCTCGAGCCGTATATTGCCGCCGCTCTGGCGCGCAAGGTAAAGATGAAGCCGCTCGCGGACGATGAGATCCCGACCTACCTGGCGCTGGGCCGGCGCGTTACCGAAGAGGAGCAGAACAAGCCTTCCATCTACGAGCAATCCAACGCCAAGTAGCAGTTGGCGCGGTGCCACGCTTTCGCGCTCGAAATCCTCGTTGATCGAGAGGACGTGGACGACAGCGGGGATTGAAACGGGTCACACAGTCCCCCTTGGACGCACCGGTCAGCCCTGATTGAGATTTTCCAGCTCTTCGCTGGCTGTTAACCAGGATTGTTCGGCCGCATCCATTTTTTTTCTCAAGCGTCCTGACTCGGCGAGCAATTCGTCGAGCTCTGCCGCGGGCAGGCTGTGATAGATATCCGGATCGGCTAGACGCGCTTCGCCTGCCTTAAGGCTGGCTGCCAGCTGTTCGAGCTCGGCTTCCAGATTCACCACCTTGTCTCGTAGCGGCTTTTCCGCCTGGCGCTGGGCGGCGGCGGCCTGGCGTTGAGCTTTGCGTGCACTTTGCGACCGCGTGACCGGGATGACGGCTTTCCGGCTTGCCGCATAAGTGTCGAGATCCGCCGACAACGGCCGCACTGTGCCGCCCTCTACCAGCCAGAACTCGTCCACGCTCCGGCCCAGCAGGCTGCGATCGTGGGAGACCAGCAGCAAGGCGCCGGTGTAGTCCTGAAGAGCGATCGCCAGGGCTTCGCGCATCTCGAGGTCCAGGTGATTGGTGGGTTCATCCAGCACCAGAATTGCAGGGTTCTGCAGGGCGATGAGCGCGAGCACCAGGCGTGCCTTTTCGCCGCCCGAGAGCGTGGCGATCGGGCGCATGACCATGTCTGCGACGAAACCCCAGCCGCCCAGGTAGTCGCGACACCATTGTTCGCGTGCTCCGGTTTTCGCTGCGCTCAGGGTGCTGAACGCCGACGCATGGGCATCCAGGCTTTCCAGCTGATGCTGAGCAAAGTAGCCGACCTTGGAGTGCCGGCCACGGATCAGCTGGCCCCGTAGGGGCGGCAAAGTTCCCACCAGGCATTTCAACAGCGTCGATTTGCCGGCCCCGTTTGCCCCGAGGACGCCGATACGAGCGCCGGGTAACACGGAGGTGGTGATGCCGGATATGATCGGCGTGCCGCCGTAACCGATGGACACATCTTCCAGGCTGAGCAGTGGGTAGGACACCTGTTCGGGATTGGTGAAGCTGAATCGGTAGGGTGATTCAGCGTGAACCCGCGCGACCGCCTGCATGCGTTCCAGGGCCTTCAGGCGACTTTGTGCCTGGCGGGCCTTGCTGGCCTTTGCGCGGAAACGATCGACGAAACCGCGCATGTGACGGATTTGTGCCTGTTGCCGACTATAGGCGGCTTCGCGGTGTGCCAGGGTTTCGGCGCGCTGGCGTTCGAATGCTGAGTAGTTGCCGCGATACCCGTCCGCCTGACGGCTAATGAGATGCACGATGTGATCACACACCCCGTCGAGGAACACGCGATCGTGCGCGACGATCATCAGCGTGCCCGGGTAGCGAATGAGCCAGGACTCGAGCCACAGGGTAGTTTCCAGATCGAGATGGTTGGTGGGTTCGTCGAGCAGCAGAAGATCCGTCGGCGCCATCAGGGCCTTAGCCAGATTCAGGCGAATACGCATTCCGCCCGAAAAATCCCCGAAGGGGCGGGTGAAGTCGCCGGCAGAAAACCCCAGGCCATGCAGAATCTCCCCGGCGCGTGCCTCGGCCTCGTGGCCGCCGACATCAGCGTAGCGGGTGTGCAAGGTGGCCAACGCCAGATCGTCACCTTCAGCCTCGGCGGTGGCGAGTTCAGATTCGACGCTTCGTAACGCGCGGTGACCGTCGACGACGTACGTCAGGGCTGGCCGGTCGGTGACCTTCACCTGTTGCGCCATGTGGGCGATCTGCCAGCCCGACGGCACGAGTACGTCACCATCGTCGGGTTGCAGGCGCCCCAGGATCAGCTCAAACAAGGTGGACTTGCCGGCGCCGTTGCGACCCACCACGCCCACTTTGTGGCCTGGATACACCGTGCATGACAGGTGCTCGAATATCTGCTGGGAGGCCCGTTTGACCGAGATATCAATGATTTGCAACATGAATTTACGCGTTTCGCACGAACGAAGTAGGCCGAACGCAGGACGTCGGGCGTCTTATCGGGTCGCCCCGGCGATCAATTATGCACGGATGGTCTTGTCGTCGGTGTGAGGTGCGGCGGCCCTGGGCCGGCCGCGCAGTTCGCGTGTGGTGGTCGCAGCAGCCCTGGGTTGGCGGTCAATCCACTCCAGCAGCTCCCTCCAGGCAGCAGTTTCTTTAACCGCGGTGCGGCAATCGGTCATGTCGCTGATACCCTTGCCTTGTTCCACGGCATCGGTATAGATCTTGCTATCTCGAAATGTTGCCACGGATGGAACGTCAAGACAGCCGAGGAAGTGCAGCAATTTGTTGTGTATCTCGCTGTTGGGTCGAACGCGGTTGGCGATGACGCCAACCGGTCTGGGCGCATCGCGGAACGCACGATGAGTCAACAGATTGGTGATGAATCGGCCCGCTGCACGGATATCTATGGCGGAGGGCATGACCGGCACCAGGATGACGTCGGACTGTTTCAAGAGGGTTTCGAGGTCGCGGTCGCGCGCGTCGGAATGACCATCGATGACTACCCGGTCGACGTCCAGCGGCATGCGATTGTGGTAGGTCTGGGTCTGGTACATGCTCGCGCGCTGATGGGCGCGCACCAGATTCACCGGTGCAAGCTCGGGATTACGCTGCTCGCTCCAGTAGCTGCTCGAAGCCTGAGGGTCGTTATCCACCAGCGTAACCGTCAAACCGAGGTTTGCATAAGCCACGGCGAGATTGGTCGCGATGGTCGTTTTGCCACAACCACCCTTACCATTAATGATCAGAATCCGACGGGCATTGGGATTCATGTCGTGCGGCCCTTTTAAGAGCTCTTCGCCAAGCGTTTAGAGTTCGTGTCCTTTTGGTCGTCCCCGGCTTTCGTCAGTTGATTGGTGGCGCGTTGCAACGCTGTTGGCGTGGCATTTGCCGTCCCAAGCGCCCATTGTATTTTTATGCAGGGCTGTGACTAAGCTGTGGACAACTATAACACCGACTTTTCGACTTAGGCTAGGCCTAAACCGTTTCAAGAAGTTAGCGAACACTGGAGACAAACTGGATTAGCTGAACGGGCCGCAATGACTCCCTCAACCGCGGTGCAACTCCACCAACCGTACGTTGCCGGACGGCGAGGATTGCAGATCCGGAGCGGTGCCAGGAGCTTCGCGCGTTGGCCCCTGCATCGACGGCTCGGCGAGCAGCCGACTGGCCGGCGGGGGCTTGCTTAGCGCGTCCCTGCGCGGAGCTGCAGAACAGCTGCTACAAGGATCGCGGCGAACCCCAGCAGAGCCCAGGCGGGAATTGTCAGGCCGAAAAAGCTCCAGCTTACCTCGGCACAGTCGCCGGTACCCTGGGTCATGGCAATGAGAATTTCGCTGAGTGGAAATGCGTCGAGCATGTAGGCCATGTCGGGACCGCAGGCGGGTACCTGATCTGCTGGCAGGCTCTGCAGGTACAGCTGGCGGATCGAGAATCCACCGCCAATAGAGGCGGCAACACCGCTGCAAAGCGGGTAAATGCCCCAGCGTGGGTTGTGTAGCAGGCTCGCGTACGCAAATGCACCTGCAACGAAGAACCAGATGCGCTGCATCAGGCACAGTGGGCACGGCGCTACCTCAAAGACGTGCTCCATGATCAATGCACCGAACAACAACCCGCCGCTCAGGAACACCAGCGCGACGGCCCAGGTTTCACACCTGTAGGCAAAAACTTTGCTCATCGAATGGTCACCACCACTTTGCCGATGGCCTGGCGTTCGCTCAGGCAGCGCATGGCCTCTGCGGATTGCTCCAGCGTGTAGGTTCTGCCGATCAACGGGTCGATCTTACCCGCCTCGTAAAGCGCCAGAACTTCGACAAAGTTTGCATCGGCCTCGTCGCGGCACCTCGCGCTCCACGCGCCGTAAAACACCCCAATGACCTGGCAGCTCTTGAGCAGGATGAGGTTGATGCGCACACGGGGGATGTCGCCGGCGGCGAATCCGATCACGAGAACTCGGCCGTACCAGGCAATGCTACGCATGCACTGGTCGAACATATCGCCGCCGACGGGGTCGTATATCACGTCGACACCCTTGCCGTTGGTCAGCGCCTTGACCTTGCCTTTCAACTCTCCGTCGCCGTAGTCGATGAGTTCGTGGGCGCCGGCCGCTTTCGCGGCGGCAAGCTTCTCCTTTGTGCTGGCGGCTGCAATGACGTGTGCGCCGATGGCATTGCCAAGCTCCACGGCCGCCAGGCCAACGCCGCCTGCGGCGCCGAGGACCAGCAGGGTTTCACCGGGTTGCAGCGCCGCGCGCTGTTTCAGGGCGTAGTAAGAGGTGCCGTACGTGGTGCTGATTCCGGAAGCCTGAACGAAGTCCATGTTGTCTGGCATCGTTCGCAAGACCGCCTCAGACAGGGCGATCTGCTCCACGAACCCTCCGTGACCCGTTCCGCCGAACACCCGATCGCCGATCTGAAAACGGCTGGTGCCTTCGCCCAGGGCCGCGACCGTACCTGCCAGCTCGCCCCCGGGGGAGAACGGAAATGGCGGTTGGCTCTGGTACTTGCCGGCGATCATGAGCACATCGGGAAAATTCAAGGCCGAGGCGTGGACATCGACCAACACCTCTCCTGGAGCGGGCTGCGGAGCTGGTATGTCCTCGAGCACCAGGTCTTCGGGGGGGCCAAATGCCTTGCACAATACTGCCTTCATCGACTTTACCTTGAATTCGGAGGTGGCAAGAGTACCGGCCGCGCCGCCAGCGTCAACTATGCTTTTCGTATTGCCCCTCGAGAAGCTCAACAGGATTCTGGAGGCCGAAGAGGGTCATTCGTACATCGATGATTTAATGTTCACTTTATCGTGCAGAGGTCGAGGCGATTCTGCTCATCGATCGTCACCTGGGGGGCAGATGATTCCTCCGATCCCATCACCATGCCAAAATTACTCAGCTTCCAGGCGAACCCACTCCTTCGCGTGCGCCAGCATGTCAGGAAAGTACTCCAGAAAGTCTTCCTCCAACCGGCCCAACTGCTCAACCGCGATAGCCGCCAGATCCGAATTCAAGTGCTCCTTGCCCAGGCGCCGGGTGATTGATCTGAGCCCTTGGTGCATGGTCTCGGGATGCCTGTAGCTGGCGAGCAAATCTTCCTCACTCATGTAGCGGAAGAAACGTTCGCCCCGGGCCGACAACCAGCTGGTGTGTCCGGCGATCTGCTGATAGGTACGTCGCGTGAACGTCGTGATGGGCTCGTCACTGAACTCGGACCAACGTCGGGCCAGGCAATGATCGGCAATGATATCGACGAAGATGGGCGCCATGCGCCGAAGATGTTGAGGAAAACGTGCACAGCTGCAGCGTATGCCCGGGTGCTGGTTGCTGTATGCATCGATGCGCCGGTGCAGGCGCACGCCGAGGGCGAGGTCGGCCGGAAGCTCCGCGGGTACCGGTCCTTTGATGAAGTCGCCAAGAAAACCACCGACGATGAGTGCCGGGTTTTCCGTCTGGGTGGCCTGGGCGCCGATCAGGCAGTGCGCAAGGAAGTTCACTGCAGCGCCAGGTAGTTTTCCAGAAACGTATCGAAGTCGTCGCTGTCTGCGGCTTCGATTTCCTGCTGCCTGTCCATGGATTTCGACGACGTCGCCTGGTATTGAGCGAGCAGGCGGCCGCGCAGAGGCTGCTCGTCGAAATAGCCTTTGTGGGCGATGGACTGGTTCATGGCGAAGCGGAAAAACGGAATACCCTGTTGGCTCATCATTGCGAGCATCCGGGCCGATGGGGTGAGGTCAGGATTACTGACCTTGGCTGCCTGTTCGGCGAGTGCGTAGCTGTATAGATCGCTGTTCGTGGCTTGATCGAAAAGCTTTGCGAGCACCTGGCATTCGGCGAGAATCTCGTCGGCCCATTCATCACGCGATACGGCGCGTTTTCCGTTGTGCAATTCGAGCTCGGGCACACGCCCCCGCTCCACAATGGCCAGCTGGTTCCGTCCCATGAGATCCGATTCCTGCTGGCTGTCTGGCGGGCTGTCGGCGACCAGGCAGTAGAGCAGGAAGACATCGAGAAAGCGGACCTGCAACTCGTCGATGCCCACGGGCAGGAATGGATTTAGATCCAGGCAGCGTACCTCGACATATTCCACACCGCGTGCGCGCAACGCGGTGAGAGGCCTTTCAGCGCTGGAGATCCGGCGTTTGGGGCGAATGGTGCCGTAGAACTCGTTTTCGATCTGCAGAAGAGCGGAATTCAGTTGGCGGTACTCGCCGTCAGCGCGTACCCCAATGGCTTCGTAGGGTGGGTAGGGTTGCGTGAGCGCGGTATGCATCGACTCGGCGTACTGCGCCAGGCTGTTGTAGGAGATGTGCAGACTGCTCTGAGCATCGCTCTGGTACCCGAGCCGCCCCATCCTGAGCGACGTGGCGTGAGGTAGATACAAGGAACCTTCGTCGAACTGATCGAGCTGGTGAATTTGGTTCTTTACGAATGACTTGCAGACTGCCGGTGATGCCCCGAACAGGTAGATGAGCAGCCAGGAGTGGCGGCGAAAATTCCGAATGAGGCCGAAATAGGCATCGGTCCGAAAATCGCGATCGGCCTGGGCGCCGCGCAATTTTGCCAGCAACGGCCAGAACTCTTCGGGCGTCGAGAAGTTGTAGTGGATGCCGGAGATCGTTTGCATCAGGCGGCCGTAGCGATTGCCGAGCCCCAGCCGATAGACGGTCTTGGCAATGGCAATGTTGGAACTTCCGTAGCGCCCCACGGGGATATTCTCTTCGGCGCCGAGAATGCAGGGCATGCTTGCGGTCCACAGCAGTTCGTTGTCCAGACTCTGATAGACGAACCGGTGGACGTCCTGAAGTTGCCTTATTACTGCTTCGGGGGATTGGTGAACATCGGTGATGAGCTCGAGCTGCGCTTCGCTGAAATCGGTGGTGATGTTGGGATGTGTGAGCGCAGAACCCAGTGCCTGGGGGTGAGCTCGAGACGAGAGAGAGCCGTCCACGGTGACTCGCAGGCTTTCCTTTTCAATCCCGCGATTCATGTGCGATAGCACCCCGCCGTCGCTGCCGCCGGCTTTGACCAGGGCGGTGGCGACCTCTGCTACCATCGGTACTACGGAGTCTGCCACTGCGCCAGGTTAGCTAGGTCTTGTCCAAAAAAGCGGTACTCGGACCAGCGTCGATGATGGACTGATCCACATTGAACTTCGCGAAGTTTTCGGCAAACTTGGTGATCAAGCTGCGAGCGGCCTCGTCGTACGCGGCTTTGTCCTCCCAGGTGTTACGTGGGTTGAGCAGTTTTGAGTCGACGCCTGGCACCAGTTTGGGGATATGCAGATTGATTCCTGGCAGATGCTCGGTTTCGACGTTCTGCAATGCGCCGGTTTGTACCGCGCGAACGATTGCCCGGGTATCAGGAATGCTGAAGCGCTCCCCTAAGCCGTAGCCGCCGCCGGTCCAACCGGTATTTACCAGGTAGACCTGAGAGCCGAAATCGTTGATGCGCTTGATCAGAAGATCGGCGTAAACACCTGCAGGACGTGGGAAGAATGGCGCTCCGAAGCAGGTGGAAAAGGTAGCCTTATAGGCCTCGGTGGAGCCAACCTCGGTCGAACCGACCTGGGCCGTGTAGCCGGACAGGAAGTGATACGCGGCCGCCTCTTTGGACAGGACGGACACGGGGGGCAGCACGCCGCTCACATCGCAAGTCAGGAACACGATTTGGTTCGGCTCGCCACCGCGGTTGTCCGCAACCTTGGCTTCGATATTCGCGCGTGGATAACAAGCCCGCGTGTTCTCCGTGAGCGTAGAATCTGTGTAGTCCGGTTCGCGGGTTTCAGTGTCGATTATTACGTTTTCGACGATGGCGCCGAAACGAATGGCGTCAAAGATCACCGGCTCGTTCTGGCGCGTCAGGTCGATGCATTTTGCGTAACACCCGCCTTCAAAATTGAATACGGTGCCGTTGCCCCAGCCGTGTTCGTCATCGCCGATGAGAAACCGTTCTGGATCGGCTGACAACGTGGTCTTGCCGGTGCCGGACAAACCGAAGAACAAGGTCACGTCACCATCGGCACCCATGTTGGCCGAGCAGTGCATCGGCAGAACGTCTTTTTCCGGCAGCAGGAAGTTCAGCACGGAAAACATGGATTTCTTCATTTCGCCGGCGTAACGCATCCCGGCCAACAGCACCTTGCGTTGCGCAAAGTTGATCATCACGGTGCCATTACCGGGCGTACCATCGCGATCGGGATCGCAAACGAACCCCGGCGCGTTGACGACGTGCCAGATTTCTTTGTTGTGGGGATTGTAATGATCCGGGGTTATGAAGAGCGCGCGGCCAAACAAGGAATGCCACGCATACTCGGTGGTGACCTCGATGGCTAGATAGTGCTCTGGATCGGCGCCGACGTGGAGATTCGAGATGAACGTCTCCCGGTCGTCCAGATACACCTGAACGCGATCCCACAACGCATCGAATACTTCGGGGGCGATCGGTTGGTTCACTTCCCCCCAGTCGATGGACTCGGAGGTGGAGGGTTCATCGACGATGAACCGATCCCTGGGTGATCGTCCCGTGCGTTTACCGGTTCGCACCACGATGGCTCCGTTGCTGGCGAACTGGCCTTCACCCCTGACCACAGCAAGCTCAGCGAGGGCAGCCGCGGGGAGGTCTACGTGGGTGGCGTTTCTGCGCGTGGAATCGAGTTCGACGGCCATTGTTGTTGTGTCTTGCCCAGTCAATCTGGAGATTATGCCAGAGCCTGGGAATTTGGCATATCGCGAATGCAAAGGATTGTAATGTCACTTGGACGTGAATGAATTCGCGGGTTTCCGGGCTCCGACAGCCGGTACGCGTCGACGCCATCGTAGCGATATGCCTTCCCGCAGACGCCGCAAGTGGGCGTAATCTCACATGGACTCTCCAGCAGATCCGGTAACTTGGCCCGCGAGTAGGGTCTTGACGGTGGTGACGGCTTTCTCGCAGCTACACGTGCTGGCCCAGCTCGATCTCTCCCAGAACATCTTCTGGCCTCACCCATCGACCTCTATTGGGCGCATCTTTGAAACTGAACCGCGCCAACAGATCTGTGCTCACTGGGATGAAGATTCCTGTTTGAGCTTCTGCAACGCGCGGCGCTCGCGCTTGGATGGTTTGCTATCTGGCACCTTCAGCCCCAACCGTTGCATTGCCTGTCTCGAGCGCTGCGTCTCCCTTGCCTCGATGCTCTGGTCGGTTTCCCGGTAGAGCGTGGCAGACACGGATGCGTTGCTGCGCTTCTCGGCGAGATGCATGATCACCACGGTTTGTGGATTGATTTGCGCATGCGTGCCGCGCCTCACAGTCAGCATATCGCCCACGCCGATCTCTTTGCTGACCTTGGGACGCACCTGGTTGCTCGAGCTATGGCTTTGCTGGCCGGTCACATGAAACTGAACCTTGCCGCTTTCGATGGCGGCTTTGGCCTGGGCCCGGGTCTTAAAGAACCGCGCCGCCCAGAGCCAGCGATCCAGACGCACTTTTTCGTGCTCACTCATCCGGCAGGATTTCGTGAAAGTCGTTGAATGCCGGGAATTTGAGACCGTCACGCGGCGGTCGGTTGGAGTCTGGCTGGGCCACCGTCAACAGATGGCGGATTCCGAAGTCACGGGCCGCGTTGAGAACGCTGTCGTTGTCGTCGATCAGCAAGGTTCTTTCAGGATCGTAAGGTTGTTCTTTGATGAGCTGCGCCCAGAAGGCTGAGTCTTCCTTGGGTGTGCCGTAGTCGTGTGACGACACGTGTGCATTCAGCCTGGCGGTGATACCGGAATGGGCGTTCTTCACGAACAGGCTATCTCGATGCGCATTGGTGACAAGCACCGCCCGTTTGCCTCGTGTCTGCAGCCAGCCCAGGAACTCTTCGGCGTGTGGTCGGTAGCTGATGAGTTCAGTGAGTTCATGATGCAGGCCCACGATGTCCAGGCCGGTAAAATCCGCCCAGTAGTCCAGGCAGTAGAAGGTCACCTGACCACGGATTAACCTCATGTGCTCGAACAGAAGTGATCGGGCGGTGTCCAGAGGCAGGTCGTGCGCTTTGCTGTAACGAGCGGGCACCAGGTGGTTCCACAGCGTGTTGTCGTAGTGCAGGTCCAGCAGCGTGCCGTCCATGTCCAGGAGAACCGTATCGATGCAATCCCAATTTACCATTCGACCCGTCAAAGCGTCGGCTTACTTATGAGTGGGTAGGAGGGGCCGTATAATAGCGTGTTCGTTCGCCCACCAGAGGGGATGTCAATGGCCGTTCCGGAATTGAAGGCGGTTCGCACCGTCGCGGCGACCCGGTTTTTTCGTATCGAAGAAATGGACCTGCGTTTTGCCAGCGGCGAAGAACGTACCTACGAACGCTTGCCCGGCGTCGGAACCCCGGCGGTGATCGTTGTCGCGGTAAACGATGCCGATCAATTGATGCTCATCCGCGAGTACTGCGCCGGTTTTCATGAGATGCAGCTGACGCTGGTAAAGGGTGCGGCAGCTACTGAGGAGTCGCTCGAAGATGCCGCTAACCGTGAGCTGAAAGAAGAGATCGGTATGGGCGCGCGGAACATGCGGTTCGTAAAAACCGTTACCCTGGCGCCGGGACACATGGGCTTTACCATTAACGTGATGCTGGCGACTGATCTGTACCCGGAACGGCTGCCTGCGGATGAGCCGGAGCCGCCCGAGTTGGTGACCTGGCCGCTTTGCCGGCTCGATGAGCTGTTGGCAGGCGAGGATTTCCGCGAAGCCAGGGCCATTGCTGCGCTTAGCCTCGCCATACCGCTGTTGCGCGGTTGAGCCCGTATCGACGACCCACTTGTAACGCATCGAGGATGAGGAGTGCCGAAGTTCTATGGACGCAGAGCTGACCGGTGAGTTGATCGCCCTGGCCCGCCAGGCCGGAGCGGCCATTCTCGAGGTCTATCAGACCGACTTCGATGTGAAAACTAAATCTGACCAGTCACCGTTGACCCAGGCCGACCTCGCCGCACACCGGGTGATCGCCGCGGGTCTGGCCCAACTTACCCCCGAGATCCCATTTTTGTCGGAAGAATCGACCCCGCCGGGTTTTGCCGAGCGCCAATCCTGGTCGCGCTACTGGCTGGTGGATCCGTTGGATGGAACCAGAGAGTTCGTCAACCGCAACGGCGAATTCACGGTGAACATCGCCCTGATCGACAATCATCGCGCGGTGTTCGGGGTGGTCGGGGTACCCGTCCAGGGGCTCGTCTACACGGGCGACCTGGAAACTGCTAGCGCGTTTCGGCACCAAACCACAGTTTCTACGAGGCTTGAAGGCCGCGCTCGCGACGAGCGTGCGCCGCTGGTCGTGGTCGCCAGCCGCAGCCATGGTGGTGATCGGCTTGAAGATTATCTGGGTCAGCTGGAACAAAGTTTTGGCGAGCTACAGCGAACGCCGGTGGGCAGCTCGCTGAAGCTGTGCATCCTCGCCGAAGGTCGGGCGGATTTGTATCCGCGCCTGGGTCCGACCTCCGAGTGGGACATTGCGGCAGGCCACGCAGTGCTGGAAGCCGCCGGCGGCGCTGTCTGGGCCACTAACGGTGACCCTATCGCCTACAACACGAAGGAGAGCTTTCTGAACCCGGAGTTTTTTGCGGCCGCCGATTCGGCGTATCCATGGCGGTCCGTGTTGCCCGGGGTAGACGCACTCTGACACAATCGCGAACGTTTCGCGTCGTTTTACCCTGGGAGCAAACCGCACATGGCCACCGACCGACCACTTCCGGAGCCGACCCCGGAAACGCAGCATTTCTGGGATGGCTGTCGCGAACACGAGCTGCGTTTACAGAAGTGCGATGAGTGCGCCGAGGTCTACTTTCCACCGCGGCCGTTCTGCCCGAAGTGTGCTTGCAGATCGGTGTCCATTTTCGTCGCCAGCGGCAACGCGACCCTTGCCAGCTACGTGATCAACGAGCGCCCAGGCGGCGCATGGATGGCCCCGTATGCAATCGCGCTGGTAGAACTCGCCGAGGGTCCGCGAATGATGACCAACATCGTGGACTGCGCCCAGACCCCGGAAGCGCTGGTGCTGGATATGCCGCTTGAAGTGAGCTTCGCCGTGCAGAACGAAGAGATCACGCTGCCTCTGTTCAGGCCAGCGAGCGCCACCCCGGGAGAGCCGTCATGACCGGGGTCGCCATCGTCGGCGCCGCCGAGACCACGGAGCTTGGCCGGATCCCGCACATGAGCCAGCTGCAGCTGCATGCCGATGGCGCTTTGAACGCCCTTGCTGATGCGGGACTGAAGCCGGCCGACATCGACGGAGTCGCTACGGCCGGAGAGATGCCCACGGGAGTGGCCCATTACCTCGGCATCGCTCCGACTTGGGTCGACGGAACCTCGGTTGGCGGGTGCTCGTTCATGATTCACGTACGCCATGCGGTGGCCGCCCTGCTGGCCGGTCACTGTCATACGGTTTTGATTACACACGGAGAAAGCGGTCGTTCCGGCGTGGGCCGTGGTGCCAGGAGCTTCGCTCGGGCATCCCTTGCTGGTCAGTTCGAAGCGCCCTTCGGTCCGACGGGTGCGCCAACCACGTTCACGCTCCCGGTTTTGAGGTACATGAAGGACTACGGGTTGACCCACGAACAGCTCGCGTCCGTTGCCGTTGTGCAGCGTCAGTGGGCGGGCATGAATCCCCGGGCGAGCTTTCGTGAGCCGATCACGGTTGAAGATGTGCTCGACTCACCAATGATTGCGTATCCGTTTCACCTGCTCGAATGCTGTTTGGTCACCGATGGTGGGGGCGCGTTGATTCTCGCCACTTCCGATCGGGCCGGTGACTTTCCCCAACCCGCGGTGCACGTCCTGGGTACAGGAGAGAGTGTAGAAACCCCCCTGATCAGCCAGATGCAAGACCTCACCAGTTCCAAGGCATTTTGCATCGCCGGCCCGCGTGCTATGGCTGAAGCCGGAATTAGCCATAGCGATGTTGACCACATGATGGTCTATGACGCTTTTGCACATCTTCCGATCTACGGCCTGGAAGACCTGGGATTCTGCAAGCGCGGAGAGGCAGGCGCCTTTATCGCAGATGGCAATACCGCTCCTGGTGGGGCGTTGCCGCTCAACACCAACGGCGGGGGTTTATCGTACATGCATTCGGGCATGTACGGCATGTACGCGCTGCAGGAAAGCGTTCGGCAGATGCGCGGCACAGCGTCGGCTCAAGTCGCGGATGCCGAGATCTCCCTGTGCCTGGGTGTGGGCGGTATGTTTGGCGCGTCCGGATGTATCGTTCTAGGTAAGGATTCGACGACCAGATAACTCGCAACAAAACGTCCAACGGGTAGTCACGCAACGGATCTGCGTTCGACACCAAGGCGCTAACCGTTTCGCTACGCGGTGTTCAGCGACGTGCGCATTGGGGAAAGAGAAGGTTGGCCTCACTAGCCGGGCTTATGTTCGTGTGTTCGCCCTGCCGAGGAGAATTACACTGTATATACATACAGCCCGGCTAGTGAGGCCACTCAATATACAGAAAAAAACCGGGAATAAAACCCTGTGAATTGCACTTAGATGACTCCCGCTGCAAATAGCTAATCACATCAATGTGTTAGCCCTTTCGAATCCATATTTCCTTCACTTTTCTGTATTCTGGCGCCAGATTTTACAAAGCGGCTACATCCTTTTGGGGTCATACGTTTGCCGGCGCGGGGTGTGGGGAGTACAACAAGACAAGCTGCTTTGGCAAAGAGCTCGTCAGAAGCTCTCGTGAATAGTTCCGCGATACGTTCGCGACGCTTCAAGGTGGCGTTGAAGGACGGGAGTCCGCATTGAGGGAGATGTCCATGAACGGGCATGAACAGAACTATGTACGGTCGAACGAGACCGCTGCACGGGTGGTCGCCTACCTGAGCGCGTACTTCTTCTGGGCTACTGTGGGCGTGATCGCCGGGGGAATCTGGCTGTTTCAGTAAGGGTCCAGGCGGCAACCGGCACTCGCACGTGCCTGTAACTTGTGGCCCTCTCGAAGGCACAGCCGCCCAAGCGTTTGAGCATTGCGTGTTCCTTCTTTACTCTCCTCGCACTCATGCGAGCAAGGCAATGGCTCATGCGCTTTGTGATCTATGGAGCCGGCGGTGTTGGTGGCACCATCGGTGCGCGGCTGCATCTGCAGGGTTTTTCCGTCATCCTCGTTGCCCGTGGCGAGCACGGCCGGGTGCTGCAGCGCCAAGGGATGCGATTCATCGCACCGGAAGGGTCGCAGACGCTCAACATTCCCACCGTGTTGCATCCTGGAGAAATTGAGTTTCAACCGGACGACGTAGTGCTGCTGACCATGAAGTCGCAGCACACCGCTGGCGCGCTAGAGGATCTGCTCACCGCCAACCCGGGCGATGTGGGCGTTGTGTGTAGTCAGAACGGGGTGGCCAACGAACGCATGGCGCTCAGACGGTTCAAACGCGTGTACGGCATGCTGATCAACCTTCCGGCGCAGCATCTGATACCGGGGGAGGTGTTGAGTTTCGGAGCGGGCACGAGCGGGATCTTAGACACCGGCCGGTTTCCCCACGGGCTGGATGACACAACCATAGAATTGTGTTCCGCGTTGTCGAGCTCCGGTTTCGTCGCGGAACCCGATGCAAAGATCATGCGCAAGAAATACGCGAAGCTGATCTTGAACCTTGGCAACGCGCTGGAAGCGGCGACCAATCGCGCAGACGTGCGTGAGATAGGTCGCGTGCTCGAGTTAGAGGCGCGAGCCTGTTACGTTGCCGCCGGAATCGAATGTGCGGATGCGGGCGAGATTGATGCCCGGCGCCGCAACGCCTACCAGTTCGTGGCGCTGCCGGGTCGCCCACGGTTCGGTGGGTCCACCTGGCAGAGCATTGACCGTGGCACGCGAAACGTTGAAACCGACTACCTCAACGGAGAGATCGTGCAGCTTGGCCGCATCTACGGCGTACCGACCCCGGCCAATGAGGTGTGTCAGCAACTGGGTCAACGCATGGTGAGGGACGGGCTGCCCGTGGGCCACTTCAGCGTGGCCGACATTGAGGCGATGATCGCGTGCAGAACGGCTTCAACATCGCCTAAAGCAAATCGGAACAAGGGATGCGTCTTGTGAAATTGGCCATACCTGAAGGGTTAACAGATGATCGAGCTCGATGACGAAATCAAACGGCGGTTGGAAAAAGCGATAGAGGAGCACAAGGTGCTTGCGGCAGCCTACGTGACTGTCCAGGGCAAGCCGCACATCTCGTTCTACGGCAGCACTCATGTCCACAGCGCAAACCAGCTCGCGCTGTGGGTTCGCAATCCCGAAGGCGAACTCATCAAAACGCTCGCCGAGCGCCCTGATATTGCTTTCATCTATGGGGATGTTGGTAGCCGCGTCTACTACACCTTCGAAGGTCGTGGCCGGGTGGCCACCGACGAAGTGGAACGCGATCGGATTTATGCTGAGATGCATCCCATCGAGCGGCAGTTCGACGCCGAGAAAAATGGCGTTGCCGTGGTGGTCGATATTCACAAGGTCACCGCGTTGAGCGCCACGGCCGGCAAGCAGGTCATGGAGCGAGACGCCTGAAAGGTCCGACGGCGCTGCCGGCGTGGACACCCTTCGATGCTATCTGGGCGGCCGCGCGTACAGGGCGCTCTGCTGGACCTCCATGGTGAGCGTGAGTCTCGCGTTCACGGTAGGGATCGCGGGGCTCGGGGCTTTGCAGATGGTGCTCGTTGGCACGGCATTGGAATGCGTGCCGCTACCCGCTACCAGCTTGCCGGTTGGCTTTTGACGCCGCGAAGCGTGATGGTCTGCTTCCAATCCGGATGGTCGATGTTCTGAAGCTCCAGGCCAGGCAGCCTGTCGAGGAGCACGCTCAATGCTTCGTGAGTCTCGATGCGGGCAAGCTGCGCGCCCAGGCACAGATGAATGCCGCCACCGAACGCGAGTGGCTTGGTTCGTTCCCGGGTGATGTCGAGACGGTCTGGGTCTTCGAACGCATCAGGATCACGGTTTGCAGCTGCAAGCAACGTGATCACCGCTCGTCCTCGTGGCAGCGCGACGCCTTGAATTTCCGTATCTTCCAACGCGTCGCGGCCGGTGAGCTGAACGGAGCTGTCGTAGCGCAGGAACTCCTCGACCGCGTTGGGCATCAGAGACAGATCGGAGCGTAAGAGGTCCAGCTGATCGCGGTTGCGATACAACGCCAGCAATGCGTTGCCCATGAGGTTGACGGTTGTTTCGTGCCCCGCGGCAAACAGCAGGGCGATATTCGAGGTGAGCTCGTCCTTGCTCAATTTGCCTTGCTCGGTTTCGCTGTCGACCAGCGCGGTGATCAGGTCGTCTTGAGGATTGCGGCGCCGTTCATCGCATAGTGCTTCGAAGTATCGGGTGCTCTCCAGCGTGCTCTCGTTGGCCTGGGCAAGCTCCTCCTGGGTCATCGGGCTTGGATCGATCAGCCTGCCCGAGATCCTAGTTCCCTGTACAAACTCTGCCTGATCCGCCTTCGGCACGCCGAGCAGGTCGCAGATGACGATGACCGGTAGCGGGTGTGTGAACAGGCGGACCAGATCGCCGCTGCCCGCTGCCATGAAATCGTCGATCAATTCATTGGCGATGGCGTTGATGCGTTCGCGCATGGCTCCGACGCGGCGCGCATCGAATGCCTTAACGACCAGGCTGCGCAGGCGCGTGTGATCCGGGGGGTTCTGCAGCAGCATGGTACGCCTGAGGTTGGCGATGGCAGGGTTGTCCTGCACCTCGGCGAGGCCCTCTGAGGTGAGCATGGATTCGTCTGCGTGTCCCAGCCTGCGGTCGCGCAACAAGCTCTGAATATCTGCGTAGCGGGTCAGGATCACCATGTTTGCATCCGGCAGCTCGAGGATCGGATTGCTGGTGCGCAGCTGCTGGTACAGGGGGTAGGGATCCGCGATGATTTCGGGGGTAAAGATGGATTCCAGGCTGAATTCTGCCACGTGACTCTCGTGGTTGGTCAAACACACCCATACTACCCCAACCGCTCCCTAGCAGTTCTCGCTCACCCCGGCTTTCAGGTCTGCCTCTTCGGCGTCTAAGGCTCTGACCGTGGTCAGGCTGTAACCGCTGCGCCTGCGTTTGCGCAGGCGTTTGAGGGCTTCGCGGGTGCGCGCGCAGAGCGCGATACGCTCGGTGCGCCTGTGCTCGATCCGTCGCCGCGCCCGCTGTCGATCCCTTAGGCTGTCTGCTGTGTTGCGGTGGAACTGGCGTTGGATTCGATCGAGGGTTGTCTGCTCAGACTTCGTCAGCCGCGCAGCGGCCACCACGTTGATGGGGGTGATGACCATAGTTTCGAAACTATCGGCGCTCGCGCAGGGATACTGGCTGAACAGCAGCACACCTTGCTCATCGCTGCAGCGGTAGATGCTGGCCAGAGTGAGCGGGGCAACCAGGTAGAACAAGGCGGCCACGGGAGCTACTCGAGTAGCGCGGTTGGTCATGCAGGCCAACTCTTTAAATGGAGCTGTGGCCGATCTTGATGTTGCCTGAGTGGTGGAGACAGCGGCAAATGGCGTAAGGTTGTGTGCGCCGCTTGCCGGATCAATTGAGGACTAGAGCGACGCCAGCCAGTCGTCGTCGGAGCCTTCGTTGATCCCATCGAACATATAGGTAGACAGGTAACGCTCACCGGTATCGGGCAGCATCACGACCAGCACGCTATCGTTCTCGGCGCTCTGCGCTACCTCGAGTGCAGCAGCCAGGGTGGCTCCGGACGACACTCCCGCGAAGATGCCTTCGTCGCGCGCAAGGGCCAGGGCGGCATCTTTAGCGACGTCCTGATTCACCGCCACCAGCTGATCGCAGATCTCCTTGTTGAGTACCCCTGGAATGAAATCCGGCGTCCAGCCCTGAATCATGTGTGGTTTCCATTCGTTGCCGGCAAGCATCGACGCCTGCTCAGGCTCGGCGACGACGATCTTGATGTCTGGCCTCGCCAACTTGAGCACTTCGCCCGCCCCCGTAAGGGTTCCGCCGGTGCCCCAACCGGTCACCCAGTAGTCCAGGCGCTCACCGGCGAAGTCCAGAAGGATCTCCGGGCCCGTTGTGCTGCGGTGGTAGGCGGGATTTGCAGGGTTGTCGAACTGGCGGGCGAGGAACCAGCCATGCTGCGTAGCAAGCTCCTCAGCGCGCTTGACCATGCCCGTGCCCCTTTCGGCCGCCGCCGTGAGAATGACCTTGGCACCCATCGCGCGCATGATTTTGCGCCGCTCTATCGAAAAAGTTTCGACCATGGTGGCAACGAACGGATGATCAGTCGCCGCGCAAACCATGGCGAGCGCGATGCCCGTGTTGCCCGAAGTTGCCTCAACCACGGTTTGTCCGGGCTTCAGTTCTCCGGAGTCGGTGGCGTCTTTGATAATGGCGTATGCCAGACGATCCTTCACCGAGGCCAACGGGTTGAACGCTTCGAGTTTGACGTAGATGTCAACGTGGTCGGGTCCGGTTCGATTGAGCTTGACGATCGGCGTGTTGCCAATGGTTTGCAGAATGTTGTCGTAGATCACTTTACGCTTCCCCTTCGCAAAGTTGAGTGTCCGGCAACCTTAGCTCAACGCCGCTTCCTGATAAAGAGACCGGACAGAGGCGTACTGGCGGCCATGAAGTTCGTCCGCTCACACGGCACGTTTGCGTCCTATATTCGCCAGGTCAGCCCAGCCGACACCCGATTACGATCGTACTCGGCGCGTGGATCTGAAGACTTCACGACGTTGACAATGGCCTCGATCGTGATCGCGAAACGCCTAGTTACCGTGAATTCCACCTCCAGCTGTCCGAACGATGTCTCCAGGCTCCGTTCGCCGGCCACCACATTGTCGAACGCGAAGGCGTTGGGGAAGTCATAGGTTTGGTAAGTGAATGACCCCCGAGTTGCCAGCCGGCCTTTGCGGAATCGCAGGTAAACGCGCCCGGTGTGGCGGTCATAGTCGTCGTAATGTGCGAATACGTCTTCACGCCGAGTGTAGCGATAGTCGAATCCCAACAGCACAGACCGCCACAATTGTTGACGCACTGTCAGCCCGAGATTCTGATAGTGGTACTCCAGGTTTTCGTTGCTGGTGAAGCGAATGCCGTTGATGTCTTTGGCTGCACGGTCGGCATACAGGCGCTGATAGTAGTCGCCGCTGAGCTGCACCAGGGTGCGGGCTAGCGGCTTGAACGACAGGTGCACACCGCCCAGATACCGCTCGTGGGTCAAGTCCAGATAGTCCAGGGTTTCCTCGTATCGCGTGATGGACGCGTCCAGTTTTAGGCCGAAGCCTAACCGACCGATATCGCGGTGGTAGTAGACCTTGGGCCCGAACTTGGTGCGGCTGAAGCGATTGGAAACGTCCTGGGCTCCAACGAACTGTGCCTGTCCATCGTCCCGATCGTAGGCCTGCTCGTTGGAGCGGGTCACGACGAAGTGGCTGCGCCAGCGAACGGCGCCGCGCTTGGTCGTGCGATTGACCGCCCCACCCAGCGAGAGCTGGTGCTCGACTTCGTTGGCGTTGGAGAACTCAGCGCCGGAGTAGAACCGACCATTCAGAGCGTAGCGAACCGCGAAATGGCTGTCCTCGTGAATACCCCAACGAAACTCGGCTCGTGCTTCCAGCGGTATGTAGGTGGCAGACTGCACCACCGGATCTACGGTGGGTGCCGCTGGGTCTGAGAGGTCGACATAGGACTCGGAGGGCGACCGGTAGACGTTGCTGTCGGTCGCGAAACCGGAGTTCAATGCAAGCTGCAGATGATCGGAGAGCTTTGGCTTCTCCAGATTGGTATACGCGATGGGGCGTTTGTAAGTCGAGCGCCCGGCGAGGGTAGCCTGGGCTTTGCGCGACAAGGTGCGCAGCTTTTCCGACGCGCGCGGGTGGTGTCGTGCCTGGTTGAACCATGCCCGGGCGTCGCGATCGTCGCCAAGCTTGCGCGCCACGAGGCCGAGATTGTAGAAGCTCAGCGGCGCAAGCTTAGGCGTGGCGCTGGCCGTCAAGAACGCATCGCGCGCGGCTTCGTGTCTGCCCGTTCGATATTGGGCGACCCCGAGATTGAAGAACAGTACGGGGTCGGCAAAACCCGCTGCGTCTGCCCGCTTGAACAGGTCGATGGCAGTGGCGGCGTCTCCGCTGAGGAATGCGTTCTTGCCCTGTTTGAAGAGGGCCGCTGCGTTGGCTTCTGCCGCGATGGGCCGGGCCTGAAATGTCAGACTCAGGAAAACCAACAGGCACGCTCCGACTAGGGAGCGTGTCTGGGGGGAGGCGCGCGCCGTCGAGAAACGGCGCTCAGGGGCCCGTTTAGTCGACGGCTTCATCGTCAATGGCTTCCATGTCATCTGAAACTTCTTCGCCTTCGTCGACTTCGTCGTTCAGGTCGACTTCGTCGTTCACGTCGTCGTCGAGATCGTCTTGTTCGTTCATGTCGTCGTTCATGTCGTCGTCGAGATCGTCGTCATCCATCTCGTCCTCGTGCTCTTCGTGAACATCTTCGTCGTCCAGGATGTCGGCAATGTCGTGATCGTCGTCATCGAAATCGTCCTCGTCAATCTCGAAATCGTCGCTGTCGCCGAGGTCGCCGACATCGTCGCCATCGATGCCCGCTTCTTCCTCGGCTTCATGAGCCTCGTCCTCAAGTTCCCGCCCATCGTCATCGTCACTGGCGAACAGATCGCTGAGAATCATCTCGTTGCCGTGGAAATCCTCCGAGTCATCCATCATTTCCATGGTGATCTCGAGCTCGTGGTCGTCGGCCCGGATCGGGCCTGCGAATATCAGCGCCACAAGGGCTGGGGCGATAAATGAAAATTTGAACTGCATGGGAATACTCCAGCGTTGAGGCTGCGCTCAACTCGTTAGATTACTTTTACCTTCAGCCGGAACGTCTTTGTTCCCTGGGCGTGCTCGAGCGTAGCGACGACCTCGCCGGTTCGCGCGATATGGCCTACGAATGGCAGGCGCAATACGTTCTTTCCGGGTTCCAGGTCTGTCTTCCAGCTGAGTGCCGAACGTCCTCTGTATCCCGCAAGTTCGACACCTTCGGGTAGCTGTAGAGAGAGCCGAGCGTCTTGAAGCTCATCGTTTGCAGAGAACACGAGGTTCACCTGAGTGACTTCGTGCATTGCAATGGTGACCTCAGGAATCTCGGTTGGCGGAGTGCCGGAAAACGGTTGCTGTACGATGAATGCGGTTGCGCAAGCAACCGCGAACACCGCTGCGATTGCGACACGGCGGCCCTTGGTTGAACCAGGGGGCCAGCCCGGGGCCTGATCGCTTCGGCGTCGATTGTTTTCCTTGGCAGTCAGATCATCTGCCCGGTCCAAGGCACGATCGAGGAAGCCTTCGCCAGGCCCCAGCACCGGTAGATCCGACAGGCTTTGTCGAATGGCTCGTCGCCGTTCCAGATCGGCTTGACACGACGTGCAATCTAAAACGTGGCGTTTCAGATTCCACGACTCCTCGGTGGGGATCTCCCCGTCGAGATAGTCGTCAAATATGTTCTGCACTTCGTTACAACGCATCGATTTTTGCTCCGTTCAATGGGTTACACGCATCCTGAACGGAAAAGGTTCCATCTCTTTTGAGCAGCGCTCGCAGGCGTTCGCGGCCACGGTGCAGGCGGGACTTGAGGGTCCCCACCGGTATCCCGGTAAGCTCTTGAATTTCGGAAAGTTTATAGCCTTCAGAGTCATGCAGAAGTACCACCACCCGTTGTTCTTCGCTGAGTTTGGTGAGCGCGGCGTTGAGGCCTTGGGCCGTGTCGGCGTTCAAGGCCTGAGCGAGCGGCTCGGTGTCTGATGCGATTTGATCATCCACGGCAATGCTCGGATCGACCAGCTTCAGCGGTTGCCGGGCGTAGCGGCGTTTGTCGTCGATGAAGTGGTTGTACAGGACCCGGCCCAGCCAGGGAGCGAGCTCGCGAATGCTGGTGAGTTCGTCGCGCCGCAGATACAGCTTCACGATGATGTCCTGCACCAGGTCTTCTGCATCGGGCACGCTGCAGGTAAGCCGGTAGGCCAGCCGGTAGAGCCGTTGCAGGTGTGGTTTGAGCAAGACTGCAAATGCATCCTTGGCTTGACTCGTCATCGCCGGGCGCGCGCCTCGTTGGTGATCAAACGGTGGTCCCTGACAGTCTTGCAGCACGCGCGAATCGCGCACTCACGGGGTGCGCAGAATCGACATATGCGGCCGCCGAAGTGTGCGCTGTACCTCAAACTGCAAAGCGTCGGCGGGGAAATTCTGGAGAAACGCGTGAAAAGGCCGCTGATTGATTCAGGTCACATCTTGGCCGATAGCAAGCGGGCATAATTTCGCGGCTATGTTGCGCCGCCGTCAGATCATTCAGGACTGGACCCGAGTCGAGGATTTCGAGGTCGCCAGTTCGGAGTACCGTACCTTCGAGTATCACGTCGTTGCCGACGAAAGCACGGAGCGGATAACGCTCACCATCAAGTGCCTGAATGCGGACGCTACGACGGTGCGGCGGTTGGACCCCAATGAACTGTCCCCGGGGACGGATCATGGCAGCTATGAGGCCATTGCAGCTAAACGTGTAAAGCAGCTGTTCGTGAACGGAAAGATCTGACGCTGTGCACGGCTGAGTAAGCCGGTTCAATGCGACCCCCAAACGCGCGGAATCGACGGATCCGTCGAAAAAAACTCTATGTGTGCCGCTATGTCGGTTCCACGCAGCCCTACCCAGGCTGGCAAACGCAGATGCTGCGTGGTAATGGTGCTTAGAACGCATTTTGCAAGCTGTGATGGTAGCGTGCTAAAGAGAATCGTGAGCCTGGCCTGGTTGTTTCTCCTGGGATGTTGTACGGCGGGGCCGCCGCTCCCGCACTACGACTTCATCATTCACAATGGCACCATCTACGACGGCAGTGGTGCTGCGCCGGTCCGGGCAGATCTGGCGATCGTTGCCGATCGCATAGCCGGGATCGGCGATTACAGCGACGCGCGCGCGCAGCGCACCATCGACGCCGAAGGTCTAGCTGTGGCGCCTGGGTTTATCAACATGTTGAGCTGGGCAACGACATCGCTCATTGCCGATGGGCGCAGTCAGAGCGACATCCGCCAGGGTGTCACGCTGGAGGTGTTCGGTGAAGGTTCGTCCTCCGGGCCCTGGAACGAGCAGATGCAGGAGGAAGCCAGAGCGCGGCAGGTGGATTTCTACTTCGACATCGAGTGGACCACGCTCGGTGAGTATCTCGACTATCTCGTACAACGCGGTGTTTCGCCGAACGTGGCGTCATTTGTCGGTGCAACAACGGTACGGGTTTATGAGTTGGGCTACGAGGACCGAGCGCCATCGGCAGAAGAGCTTGCGCGCATGCAGGAGCTCGTACGCGATGCCATGCGCGAAGGTGCGCTGGGAGTCGGCTCATCGCTCATATATGCACCTGCGTTCTATGCCGACACCGCCGAGTTGATCGCCCTGAACCGGGCGGCGGGCGAGTTCGGCGGCATGTATGTCTCGCACATGCGCAGCGAAGGCAACCGACTGCTCGAGTCCATCGATGAGCTGATTACCATCGCCCGGATCGCCGGGGTTCCCGCCGAGATATACCACTTGAAGATGAGCGGGCAGGACAACTGGGGCAAGTTCGAGGCTGCCGTTGACAAGGTGGAACAGGCGCGCAGCGAAGGCCTTGCCATCACCGCGAACATGTATACCTATCCGGCCGCATCCACCGGTTTGGATGCGGCCATGCCACCGTGGGTGCAGGAAGGGGGCTATAAGGCCTGGAGGACCCGCCTGCAGGATCCACAGATTCGCGCCCGCGTGGCTCGCGAGATGATGACCCCCAGCGATGAGTGGGAAAACTTTGGACTCGCGGCCGGCGCCGAAGGCATGTTGCTCGTGGGATTTCGCAACGAATCGCTGCGTGGCTACATCGGCCGAACCCTTGCTGAAGTGGCGGCTGAACGGGGGACCTCTGCGGAGGTCACCGCTATGGATCTGGTGGTCGAGGATGGCAGCAGGGTCCAGGTGGTTTATTTTCTGATGTCCGAGGAGAACGTGAAGAAGTGCGTCGCGTTGCCCTGGGTCAGCTTTGGCTCGGACGCCCGGTCGATGTCGGCAGAGGGTTTGTTCCTCGAGCAGGGCACGCACCCGCGTGCGTACGGAAACTTCGCCCGAGTGCTGGGCAAATACGTGCGTGACGAGCAAGCGTTGTCTATGCGGCAGGCGATCTACAAACTCACCGGGCTGCCCGCCGGCAACCTGAAGCTCCGCGATCGCGGTGCGCTCCGCCCCGGGTATTACGCGGATGTGGTGTTGTTCGATCCTGAGCAGATTCAAGATCACGCCACCTTCGATGATCCTCACCGTTATGCCACCGGCATGCGCTATGTGCTGGTCAACGGCGAGCTGGTGCTCGACGAAGGCGAACACACCGGCGCGCTACCAGGCCGCGTGGTGCGGGGGCCTGGCTGGGTGGGGTGGGAGCGAACCGGGCAGAGTCCGAAAGAAAATCTGTAAGGCGAAAAAGAAGCCGCCGCCGCTAGTAAGGTCGCATCTCCGGGTCGAGGGGGGTCGGGGGAGAGATGTGACTAGCGGCGGCGATTGGGGAACTAGGTCCTCCGGTGCGGCGAGGCTTGAAAGGCCCTAGGGCGCCTATCTAGCGGTTAGCTGTCGTCATCGTCGTCGTCGTCATCGTCATCGTCATGATCGTCATGATCGTCATCGTCGTCATCGTCGTCATCGTCGTCGTCGTCGTCATCCTCATCATCGTCGGGTTCGTAGCGATAACTAGCCATGTACGCTGCCCGCCTGTGCTTCTTGCGTTTGTGGCGGCGTGAGGACCCGGTATCTTCGGTTTCGGTGCTGGCGTGAAGCTGCGGGGTGCCGTGAAACGGATGATCGACGCTGGGCTTGCACACCTTGTACTTCTTGTACTTGCCAAGGTCGGGCCGATAGACCGCGCGTCGCTCGCACTCGAGACCCGGGTGCGGAGGCTCGATGGTCGCGACGGGTTCCTCCTCGGACACCGGCGGCGCCTCCGGGGCGGGACACTGCAATGCGTCGCACTCGCTCGTTGGGTCCTGGCTGCTGATAAATCCCGTGCAGACGTAGTAAGGGCCCGCGGGTTGGTCAGCGCTCGCGTCCATGCACATACATCCGCACGCGGCGAGCGCGCTGGGCGCTGCGGCGACCATTGCTGCTAGGCACAGAGCCAACAGCGAGCAAAACCTGATCAAAGGCTTGTTCTGAAACATATTAGGCAACCTCCTGTACAACACTTGCTCAGCGCCTACTGCAAAGCGCAGCGACAACAATAAATCCATGGCGAAACCAAGCTGTGACGATGTTCACGAAATTATTCGGGTTGTGTAAAGGAATGTAAGCCGCCAAGCCGAACGCCTCGGAAATGTGTCATGTGATGGGCGGTTCACGGTTAGGAATCACTGACCCGCGCAATTCGGGCTTTTGAGTGGCGACGATCGGGACACCGGTCGAATTCACGACTTGTGCTATCCGTGACCCGACGCACGGCAACTTCGTCCCGGCGTTGGCAACTTAGGCCACTCGCGCAAGTCCGGACGAGGAGATCGGTATGGACTCCTGCAAAGCGGCCCTTTGCGGCATCGTCGTATGCCTTGGCAGTGGCTTCGGGTACGCAGACACCAACAACTCAGACGCTGAGCAGGTCGCCGTTACGTTCTTCACCGAGCCTGCAAACGCATCGCTGTATTCGCCGACCTCCGGGCTATATGGCGCAGCCCCCCTCACGTTGTACTACCCGCTTCCGCGCATCTGGGACGACTGTGTGCAGCTCGAACCGCTGCAGGCGATTTGGGTGAGCGGCGTTGAAGCAGACGTGCGGGTGAGAGCATGTCCTGAGAACAGCCACGCTCAGCACTACACATTTATGCGCCCCGACGTCGCAGGCGTCGATCTGGATCTGTGGTTTGCTGAAAAGGTGGGTCAACTCGGGATGGTGAACAACCCCGTGAGCCTTTCCAGGAATCCGGCCCATGCAGCCAAGGTGGAACCCCTTAGCGGCAATCTGGTCACTTGCGCCGACCATGGGCAGAACTCAAGCGGTTGTCGCTGAAACTCGCCTAGGGCCCCTCTCCCGCCCCAGGCGTGTCGAGTGGGGTAACGATATAGCTACTCGATGAAACATTGGTACCCTCACGCCCGGACCCTCTTCGTCTCGCAGCGAGTCGTTGCACTGCTGGGGACCGATAAGCCACGCTATTTGGCAAATGGGGATTGTTCAGGGTGGTAAACCATGAGCCAGGCAGATCGTCGCAAGTGGAACGCACGCTACGCGCGCGGGGCCTACGAGGCGCGAACACACCCCAATGCGTTGCTTCGGCGGTGGTTGCCAAGCCTGCCCGTGGGTCGGGCGTTGGACATTGCCTGCGGGGCCGGTCGTAATTCCCTGTTCCTGGCGGCCGCTGGTTTTCAAGTGGATGCGCTGGACATATCCACCCAGGCGCTGGCGCGTGCCGCCACGTTTGCCGACGCGCGGGGCCTGAAGGTCAACTGGATCGAACATGACCTCGATGCCGGACTGCCCGATAGCGGGTGCTACGACCTCATCGTATTGTTCCGCTACGTGAACGCGCGCGTGTTGGGCATCCTCAAAGAGCGCCTGCTTCCCGGCGGCTATCTCCTGGTTGAAGAGCATCTCGTGACGGACGCAAAAGTCGTCGGCCCGCGCGGATCGCGTTTTCGGGTAGAGCCCGGCGCCCTGGTCGCCGCAGCGGGCGATCTGCAGATCTGCTTTTGCGATGAGTCTGTGGTTGCCGATCCCGATGGTCGCCAGGTAGCGCTCGCTCAGCTGGTTGCGCGCAAAGCGACGCCGATTTGCTAATCGGTGATCTCGTTTGCCCACTCGATGACCGAGGCGTAACTGTCCATCACGCCGAGCGCTTCATCCTCGGCGACGGTGGGCAGCGACAGAATGACCCGATTGATGCCTTTTTCCTTCAGCTGTGCAAGCGCATCGGGGCTGTCGATCGTCGTCAGAACACACACGTCGATCTCGCTGCGATCGCGCCCGCGTTCCTCGCACAGCCGATTCAAAAGAGCGAGCCGTTCGTCGAATTCTGGCACGGGTATGGGGTACCAGCCGTCCGCGTAATCCACGACTCGCTCGATCGCCCAGCTGGATGATGCGCCTATGTAGATCGGCGGATGGGGTTTTTGTACCGGCTTGGGCTCCACCCAGACCGGGTCGAAGTCGACGTAGTCGCCGTGGAAGGCGGCATCTTTTTCGGTCCAGCACGCCTTCATGGCCAGGATGTGCTCGCGCATCACTTTCCAGCGATCGGCGAACTCTACGCCGTGGTTCTCGAGTTCCTCTTCGTTCCAACCAGCGCCGACGCCGAACAGAAAGCGGCCGCCGGAAAGTGAGTCTAATGACGCAACGCGTTTCGCCAGGGTGATGGGATGATGCTCGGTAACCAGGCAGATTCCGGTGCCGATCCTCAGGTTTTCCGTGACCGCCGCCGCCTGGGCGAGAAACGTGAACGGCTCATAGCTCTCCCAGTAGATGCTCGGTAGTTCGTCTGCCAGCGGATAGGGGGTGCGTCTGGATGCCGGGATATGCGTGTGCTCCACCACCCAGATGGATTCGATGCCGCGTTCTTCGGCTGCGCGCGCGAGCGCAACCGCGGAGATGGAGTAGTCGGTCGGAAAAGTCGATAGGCCAATCTTCATTTGTTTTGCCTCGATCCCCTCGGGTTGTTTTCGTAACGCTAACACACGAGCGCGTCAGCGCAGAAGCTCACACCTACGGCGTGGTTGCTTGCATTCAACGTGTGGGCTCTAGAGTATTGCCGTCGTTTTGGTGTTGACAACAGCGAGATGTCCCCGGTGCTAAAAATGATCAGACAGACCAGCGCGTTGGTGCTTCTTCTCCTGGCCGCTTCATCAACGCTGGCCGCAAACGCACCGATCCGTGCCGGGCAGGCGATGGTGGTTTCGCAGAATAAAATTGCGTCTGAAGTGGGAGCCCAGGTGATGCGTGATGGCGGCACGGCAATGGATGCCGCCGTCGCAACCGCATTTGCTCTTGCGGTTATCCATCCCAGTGCGGGCAACATTGGCGGTGGGGGCTTTCTGGTCTATCGGCCGGCGTCTGGTGAGCCGGTTGCCTATGACTTTCGCGAGGTTGCGCCTGCCGCGTCCCATCCCGAGATGTGGTTGCAGGCCGGCGAGTACAGTTTCCGCAAGCACCACATGAGTCATGCTGCCGTCGGAGTACCGGGGACGGTGGCGGGTCTTCATCTGGCTTGGAAGGAGCACGGCGAGCTGCCCTGGAAGCGGTTGCTTAACCCTGCCATAGCCCTGGCGCGAAACGGCTTCAGCGTAAGTCATGGGCTTGCCGCGTCGTTGCAGAGGGCGATGCCGCGCATGCAGAAATATCCTGCTTCGCTAGAACAGTATTCCAAGCATGGCACCCCCTATCAACCCGGCGACATCCTCAGGCAGCGCGACCTTGCCAGAACTCTCAAACGCATCGCTGTCAAGGGCCCGGACGGCTTCTATAGAGGGCGCACGGCAGAACTCATCGTGAGCGAAATGGAGGCAAATGGTGGGCTCATTACCCTTGCGGACCTAGCGAACTATGCCGCGGTGAAACGCGAGCCTGTTCGGGGCAACTACCGTGGCTACGAGGTAATTTCGATGCCGCCGCCCAGCTCCGGTGGTGTTGCTCTGGTGGAAATGCTCAACATCATAGAAGGCTACGACATGCAGGCTGAAGGGTCGGGCAGCGCCGGGGCGTCGCATCGGTTGATCGAGGCGATGCGGCGCGCCTTTGCGGATCGAGCTCGCTTCATCGGTGACCCGGATTTCAACACCGCCATGCCGCTGGAGCGGCTGACGTCAAAGTCCTACGCCCAGGAGTTGCGCGCGACGATTGCGTTGGATGCCGCTTCGGTATCCTCGCCGGACAGCTTTGAGTGGCCGGCAGAAAGTACCGAGACGACGCACCTGTCGGTGGTCGATGCTCAGCGCAACGCGGTCTCCTTGACCTACACCCTCGAGTGGGGATACGGATCGGCGATTGTCGTGCCAGGTGGTGGGTTTCTGCTCAACAACGAGATGGGCGATTTCAACCCCGGTCCGGGTATCACTACCGCTACGGGGTTGATAGGCACCCATGCAAATCTGGCAGAACCCGGAAAGCGGATGCTTTCGAGCATGTCGCCCACCGTCGTCGCGAAAGACGCCAAGCTGTTCATGGTCACCGGCAGCCCGGGAGGCCGCACCATCATCAACACGGTCCTGCAGACGATCGTGAACGTGGTTGATCACGCCATGAACGCGCAAGCTGCCGTGGATGCCGGACGCATTCACCACCAATGGTTGCCCGACAAGGTCTATTTCGAACGCTTCGGGCTCTCGCCAGATACCTTGAGGGTCTTACATGCGCTCGGGCACGTTACCGAGGAGCGTGCGCGCCAGGGCTCGGCCCAGATTATCGTCGTCGAGCCACAAAGTGGAGTCCTGGAGGCTGGAGTCGACCGTCGAATCCCGGATGCGGGAGCCGCCGGATTTTAGCTTGTCGTCGCGCGGTTCCTTGCGCTGACGCGCGGCGTGTACATCCGTCACGATTGACCGTAGATCGTCGTTCAGATTGAATGTGCGGTTCACGAGTTTGTTTAAAGCGAGTACTGCAACGTGACCAAGAGGTTTTCAGGTGATCCATTTTTATCTGGCTGGATGGCGCCTTTCGGCACCGAGCGCGACGCGCCGGAATTCATCGTTGAAGGCGAGTTACCCGATGATCTCGTCTCGCTGAACACCCTGGGTACGATGAACTTCAATGGGCAGATCGACGGCCTCGTCACACGTGTTCCTGCTGGCTTTCATGGCAGCTGGGTGGGTGCCTCGTGAGCGCGCTGGATGATCTTTTCGGGTTGCACGGTGATGTGGCCGTCGTTACCGGTGCCGGACGAGGGATTGGCGAAGGTATTGCCAAGACGTTTGCAAAAGCCGGCGCTGCCGTGGTGTGTGCCGCCAGGCGCACCGATGAGATAGAAAGGGTGGCAGCGGAGATTCGCGCCGCCGATGGCAAAGCGATCGCCGTTACCACCGACGTAACCGCCGCCGCCGCAGTCGAGGCATTGGCCCAGGCGGCCATCGACGAGTTTGGTGGCCTGGATATCTGGGTGAACAACGCCGGCGGCTCGCCGCTTCAGGTACCGCTGGCCGAGTTGCCCAGAGACGAGTGGGATGCCACGGTGGCGTTGAATCTGACGGCCATCTGGGTGTGCACCTCGGTTGCTTCCAGGCGCATGAACGATGGCGGCCGCGTCGTGAACATTTCATCCGTGGCGGCCGACATGACCATTTCCGGTAGCGGTCACTACGCCGCCGCGAAGGCGGGCTGCAATCTGTTGACGCGCACGTTTGCTCAGGAACTGGGCCCGCGCATCCGGGTAAACGGCATCATGCCCGGCATGGTGCCTACGGAGATATCGATGCAGGCTATGAATCTCACCGACGACGATCTGCCGGGGTTGGAGAAGATGCTGGCATTGCCGGCCGGGCGTCTGGGCACGCCAGACGATCTGGGGGCGGCGGCGTTGTTCCTGGTGTCCGCCGGTGCGCAGTGGGTCACCGGTCAGGTCATTAAAGTTACCGGAGGTCCGTAGCGTGTCTGAAGTGGTCAATCGAAAAGTTGTGCTGATTAAGCGGCCGGTTGGAATGCCGGGCCTCGATTGTTTTGCGGTGGTCGAAGAGCCGTTGGGTGACCCGCAAGCCGGTCAGGTACTGGTCGAGGTGGAACATCTATCGATCGATGCCTTTATTCGCACCACACTCGACGACGGTGGCATTCACGCCACCGTGCCGGAGGGTGGAACGATTGTGGCCTTAGGCGTTGGCTGCGTCCTGGCAAGTAACGACGACAGTTTGAATCACGGTGATGTGGTGTTCGGTCCAATGGGGGCGCAAAGCCATCTGCTGGGACCCGCGGCCATGTTTCGCAAGCTCGATATCAGTAACGCACCGGCGCGCGCTTACCTGGGCGTGCTTGGCCTGACGACTGGGATTACGGCATACGTGGGGATGCTCACCGTAGGTGGGGTCGCCCATGAGGACACCGTGGTGGTGTCAGCTGCCGCCGGCGCCGTTGGTTCGGTTGCCTGTGAAATCGGGCGCATCCTCGGTGCTCGCGTCATCGGTATCGCCGGGGGCGCTGACAAGGTCGCGTACCTGGAGAATGACCTTGGCATCGCCGCTGGAATCGACTACAAAAATGAAGACGTCGCCGCTCGCCTGGTCGAGCTCGCACCCGATGGCGTCAATCTGTTCTTCGACAACGTTGGTGGTGAGTTGCTCGATACGGTGCTCGATTGCATCGCCCCCGAAGCACGGGTGGTGATCTGTGGCGCCATTTCTCAGTATCAACACCTGAGCGAAGTTCGCGGGCCGAGCCTGTACCTGCGGCTGGCGGAGCGCAACGCCAGCATGCGTGGGTTCACTGTGGATTACCACTCCGCCGTCCACGATCAAGCGGCAGCTGAGCTTGCGCAGTGGCTGAAGTCCGGAGAGTTTCACATCCGTGAGCACATCGTGGAAGGGATCGAACACTTTCCCGAGGCGTTGTTGATGCTGTTCAGTGGCGGACATACCGGCAAGCTGATGGTGACGCCATAGCGGCCATTGCGCCTTTCGGCGCCGGGCCGTGCTAGGCTGGCGATCAATGAACCATCCCCAGAGGGTTGGAAAGACGATCGGAGATCTGACGGTGAGCAAGCAGCTGGTACCGGGGGATAGGTTCCCCCAACTGAAACTGAACATTGCCGACGGGGATAGCATCACCCTTCCCGTCGACATCGAAACCGACTACGCGGTGGTGCTCTTCTACCGCGGCCATTGGTGACCCTTCTGCCGCCGTCTGTTAGCCGGCTACGAAGAACGATTGCAGGAATTCAAGGAGCTCGGCGTGACAGTCGTTGCGGGCTCGGTGGATTCTGCGGAGGAAACGGCCAAGGTCGCGGCCGATCTGAACTTTTCCGTTGCCTACGGCGTGACCCGTGATGACGCTGATGCGATCGGTGCCTGGTGGGACGAGCGCCGAGATCATATCCAGCCCTCGGAGTTCGTGATCACTGGCAGCGGCCGGGTAATGGCATCTACCTACAGCAATTCCCCGGTGGGCCGGATGGACCCGGCGGAAACCCAGGTGCTGCTCAAGATCCTCGCCAACGCACGGAAAAACCGCTAAACACCCTCGGGCGTGGGGTGGATAATGCCGATCGGTGGCGTTTATGACGGCGGTCCTGCGTGCAGTCTTGGTTCTGGTGGGGGGCGTGACCATTCTTGGTTGGGCGGGGCTGAGCGCGGCTGCAGAGCCGCTCCGCCTGCCGCTGGCCGACGCGCTGGTACAGCTTCAGGATCAGGGGCATCGCATCGTCTTCAGCACCGATCTGGTGCCCTCGGGTCTCGAAATAGAGGTCTCGTCCGTCACCCTGGCCAATGTCCGGCGCGCCTTGCCCGATGCGGGCTTGCGCCTGGCGCAAGCCGATGGCTTCTGGCTGGTCACCTTGGCAGAGACAGTCGAGCCGCCGCCGCCCGACGCGATTGCACCGAATGCGCACGACTTCATCGAGACGATTATCGTGACAGGCACGCGCCATCGCGTTCCCCAGCGATCAGTGTCCGGTTCGGCGACCACCATGCTGGCCGAAGAGCTCTCGATGATGCCGGTTCTCGCGGGTGATGCCATGCGCATTACCAATCGGCTGCCGGGCATATCGTCGGTGGGGGTGTCCGCGCGACCGCGCGTACGGGGGGGTCTGCAGGACGAGTTGCTGATCATAGTCGACGGCGTAGAGTTGCTCGACGCCTTCCACCTCGCTGATTTTCAGAGCGTGTTCAGCACCATCGACGATCGCACGGTCGACTCGATTGACGTATACACCGGGGGCTTTCCCGCCCGCTACGGCAATCGCATGAGTGGCGTGATAGAGGTATCCACGCTCAAACAAGCGGACAAACCCGGGACCGAGGTCGGCCTATCGGTATTCTCATTGTTTGCCAACAAGCGTGGCTCGCTGGGGGAGAACACTGACTACCTCGTTTCCGCCCGCCGCGGAAATCTGGATCTGGTGACCAAGGTTGTGAATTCGAATGTGGGTACGCCGCGCTATCACGATGCCTATGCGCGGTTGGGTCACCGCATAACGGACAATGCAAAATTGTTCGGGGGTATTTTCTATACACGTGATGATGTCTCTTTAAAAGATGACGACAAACGTGCCGACTCCGATATCGACAGCCGCTACCTGTGGTCACGTTTGGATCTTGATCATGCCCACAATCTTTCGAGCTCGACGGTGTTTACCTACACCGCTGTCAGGCGTGAGAAGAGTCAGTTCAGCCCCGAGGAGGATGAAGATGCCCGGGGGGTTCTCGACTATGACCAGAACACTCGAAAGTATTCGTTGCGTACCGACTTCTCGTATCAGCTTGGCGAGCCGCTCATGGAGTTCGGTTGGCAGATGGAGTATGCACGTAGCGAATACGATGTTACCGCAGTGATCTCTCACGGCGACCTCGGTGTGATTCTCGGCGGTGAAGAAAGCTTCGAGTTCGACATCCACACCAATCCAAAGGGCTGGACCGGGGGCGTTTACTGGTCCGGAGAATTCCCGCTTGGGAAACTCTGGGTGCTGCAGCCGGGAATCCGCTGGGACTTTCAGGACTACGATCCGCAGGGTAGTACCGATCATGTATCGCCGCGGTTGGGTATCAAGTTTTCGCCTTGGGACAACCTCAGCGTGCGAGTCGACGTCGGCCGATTTCATCAACCCCAGGGCATTCATGAGCTGCAGGCGTCTGACGGCATCGACAGCTTTTTCCGGCCCCAGCGATCGGACCACTTCATTGTCGGTTTCGAATGGGTCGTACTTCCGAGCTGGGAACTCAGAGCCGAGGTGTACGAAAAGCAGTACCGTCACACCCGACGACGTTTCGAGAATCTCTACAATCCATTCGTCATGATTCCTGAGCTGGAACCGGATCGGGTAGGGTTTACGCCCGATCGGGCAAGCGTAAAGGGGGCTGATGTAGAGATACGCCGGGCCGTTGGCGAGCGATTTACCGGCATCGTGCGTTACAGCTTCATGGATGCGCAGGACCGTATCGATTCCTCCTGGGTGCCCAGACGCTGGTCCCAGCGCCATACGTTGAATGCCATTGCAAGCTGGGAGGCCGAATCCTACACGCTCGCCGCTGCGTTGACCTGGCACACCGGATGGCGCAGCGCCCGCCCGCCGGCTGCGATCGGTGAGAACGAAACCCTCGCCATCGTGGATGTCCTGAACAACTTTGAGCTGCCCGAGTACGTCTCGCTCGACGTGAGTGTGAGTCGAACCTGGGAGCTCGGACGATCTAGCGTCACGGTGTTCGCGGATATCACCAACATATTGAACCGGGACAACCTGGCCGGGATCGACTACGACCTTGACAACGAAGATGGCGTGTTTCTGTTTTCGCCGGACAAAGAAACGCTGATGCCGCTGGTTCCGTCGATCGGGATTTTGATCGCTTTTTAGTCCCGGGGGCTGACAAGTAGTTCAACGCCTGCAGAATCATCCACTTGAAATGATTCGAACGTGGCGCGAACCTGGCTTAGTGCCTGGCGAGGACCTACCGGGATATTCGGGGCGTGCATGGAATTCTCTGTGGCTACCTGGCGGACCTCCTTGTTTGCATACGCGAGCCGCAGGCCCAATTCTCGTGCAATCCAGCCGAGTACTTCGTGAGCAGATAGACCGTCGATCACTCTTCCAGGAGACGAAGCCACCACCCACGCCCACAACTGGCCGTGGCGTTCCGCCTGTTCCGTCTCGATCGCACCCGAACCCGATATTCTGATGAGCTGGGCCATGTCCTGACTGGCCGTGAAGTTCTGCTGCACATGTTGCGTGCGCAATATGATCGAGCCTTCTCTGACTGCGGCCATGACCTCGTGCGCGTCATCAACCGCGACCATGAACTGAGTGCCTAGGTGGCTGAACGAGCCAAGCGGGGTGGTAATGATCACCGGCAACGCGCCGTGCTGGTGATCCGTGCCCGTGTCGACATAGATGCTGCCCTTGATGAGCTCGATGCGAGCGGCGTCGAAGCGCACCGTGGTGTCGGTGTGCAAACGTACATCGGCATTGCGGTAGGCGAGTGCCAGTGTACCTTGGGCCGCCGTGCGCACGGTTTGGCCGACGTGCACCTTAGAGCCCTCGATTAACGGCGCGATCTTCGCGCCGTTGCGGAACGTCTGGTTGCCGTGGACCGCGGACACAATCTCGGCAACCACTATCGACTGTTGCAGTGGTGGGCCGAGTAGCAGCAAAACACCCGCCACGCCAACCATGACTGCGGCCGTTGCGGCGTAGAAGGTCCGTCGTCGTTGTCGTCTGGCCGTTACGATCGTGCCGAGTTCGCGCCGAAACAGCGCTTCCCAGGCCTTTTTCTTCGCCTCGGGCAGTTGAGGACGTCGACCTGCTTCAGCCAGCAGAGCCTGCAGTCGCTCTTCTTCTGAGTCCGCGGAATTCACGAAATTCTCCTCGAGCGGGTAGGGCGCTCGCCGTGGTGGGTTAGATGCTGGGCGCGGTCTGGTTCGACGTCGCAGAGGTCTCGAAACGCGGCTCGCGCACGAGCCAGCAAAGACTGTGTGGCTTCATCCGCCAAGCCAAACCGCTGGGCAATTTCCTTCGAGCTGAAGCCGTCGATGTACTTCAGTTCCAACGCCTCAGCGTAGCGCTCCGGGAGCCGATCCAGAGCGTGCTGAACTTCGGCAATGAGTTCTGCACGCCGGGTCGCGGTCTCCGGCTCCTCCGCCGAAGCAGCTGGCAGGTTGTTTACGGCTCTGCTCAACTCGCGATCCTCGGAGAACGTCGCGACCAATGCGTGACGAGCTCTGCTGGCAATGTGTTTGGCAACCTCGCGGCGACAGATCTGGCACAACCATGTGTACAGGCTCGCCTCACCCCGGTAGGTCTCGATACGACGGGCGGCATTGGTAAGCACCACTTGTACCACGTCGTCGACATCCTGCTCGGCGGGCAGACGTGTGCTCGCAAAGCGGTACAGCTTCGCCAGATTCTGGTCGCAGAACGCCTGAATTGCCCGCTCATCGCCGCGCATCATGCGTCTGGCCAACTTGCGATCATGGGCGATCTGCAGCTTGTTGGGCGCCTTTTCACGCGCTGTTTGCATGCTGTTGAGATACCTGCCTGGGCGGTGCCCTAGCATCCGCCTCTCAGTATAGAGGGGTTGGAATCTGGTTTTCTGTCGTGCGAATTGTTGGTGCCGTGGCTGCGCCGAAAAATTGGTTCGGCAGTGCGTTTCCGCCACAGAATCGTAGTGGGAGCTAGCCTGTTGCTGCTCGCAGGCGACGCATGGCGTACGCCCGGGGTGGAACGATGCCCGTTGCGAGATGCTCAACGGTATATATGTTCGCCAGATTCGCCTTCATGCGGCGTTTGGCCTCGGCTGTGCTGCACATGAGGATTTCGTCGCCTTCGGCAATCTCATAGGTATCTGACGGCATGATGATTCGCTCGGCCCCCCGCGCGAGCATCAACGCGACGCAAGCCAGTCGCTCGTCGCGGTCTCGTGAATCACGCAAGAGGTCCTTGGCGGTAAACGTACCGCCGCCGGTCAGATAGTCGACGACGGCCGCTTGGGAAGCGTCGATGCATATGGTCCACAGCGCCGGATTTATTGAACCCACCCTTTGTTGAAGCTGCGGGTACACCACGTCGCTGAGGTACTGCGGGTTCTGCTCCAGATACTCGAGCAGTTCCTGAATCAGAGGTGAGATCAACTGCAGCAGAATGTGCCTTGCCGTCACAAGACTAGGTTGCATGATCAGGTCTGCGGAGGCTGCGTTGAAAGCCAGTTCGTTCTCGTGATTGTTCTGCCGCACGATCAGATGGGCATTGGGGTTCAGTGCGCGTGATGTTAGCAGCACGGCCAGATTGTCCGCGTCGCTGTCGGTAGCGGTGACGACGCCGGCAGCCTCCTCCACGCCAGCTTCGATGAGGTTGGCTCTGGTACCAAGCCCGACAACACGGTGCTCGACCTCGTCGGCTGCGTCGACGTGTGGGTCCACCACCACGACGTGCACGCCCCATTCGTGGAGCGAACGATACAGCCACCTGCCCATGCGTCCATACCCGACCAGGATCCAGGTGCCGCGGTTGTAGGAAATCAGCCGTTCGAGTATGACCCCATGGGCGCCCACCAGCCACTCGTCGAGCGTATGCAACGCCGGCTGGTGAAGAGCGAAACCCAGCTCCCGTGCAAAGGTTTCAAAGGGGTCGGCCAGGATGACCGATCCCAGGCTTTTCAGTTCTTCCTCGTGAGTTCGCTCGGTGGACCGGCAGATGACTTTAGCTGAGGGGTTCAACAGGCGGGTCATCACGGCGATCTTCAGATTTACGTCTTCATCACCGGTGAGGAGCACCACCCCTTGACAGTTGGGCCGTGAAATTCCCGCGTCCTGGAGGTTTTTGGGAACGCTTGCGTCGCCTTCCAGGCCCGGCATGGCGACATCGTAGTCCCTGAGGTTGAGCGCTTTGATGCGCTCAGTGTCGGAGTCGATCACGACCCCGGTCATGTGATGGTCGCTCAACCCTCGCGCCAGCAAGCTGCCCGTGTCTCCAAATCCACAGATGATGATGAACGGTTCGCTGATGCGTGCAGCCGCGCGCGCAAATCGAGCTTGTGCCAGCGCGAGAATAAAATGCGGATTCTGCACCTTGGAGATAATCGTGCCGATGGCGTAAATCCAGGCGATTACGCTCATGTATATACAAATCGTGGCCCATAGACGTTGTGGGTCGCTGAACTCGATTGGAATCTCGCCGAAGCCGGTCGTGCTCGCCGTAAAACTCATGAAGTAGAAAGCGTGAAAGATGCTCATCCGCGTGCCGTTGATGCCCGGAATCATGACCATGACGGCGACGCCCAGGATGTTGACGCCCAGCAGCACCAGAATCGGCGCGCGCATCTGTCTTAGAACGATTGAAGTTACCCGGTCGAGGTCCGATCCTTTCGCCATGTCGGCGTCACCGGCTCGACAGTAATGTGTCGGCGACAACCATGGTCACTGACACGACGTTGGCTATCAAAGCGCCCCCGGCCAGAGAAACGATGCTGATCATTGTGTCGGGGGGCAACCCGCTCGTACCCTGCTCCGAAAAAGTCCAGATGAGCGACGAAGCGATCAGCTGCAGATCGGCGACGAGCGCGGTGGCCAGAAGCAGTGCGCCTACCTGCGAACGGTCGCCGAGCTTCAATGCCGTTGCGATCAGGTTCACGGCCACTGCAGAAAACAGGATCCAGATGCTGTGATGTTGGGGGTTGTCGGGACCACCGAGTACGAACGCGACATTCAACGTGAGTGCGAGCACGATGAAGAAGCCGAAGGCGACTTTCTCGAGATTCATCGTGCGCGCCCCACAGACGTCTTTACTAACGTAGTTTCTAACGTAAGCATCAGTGGCTCCCCTTACGAATTACTATACCCGGAAACCGACGCGTTGACAGTCATGGAACAACTCGAGGTGCAAGCCGGTGCGCCGGGGCGACGGCGCCAATAGCCGCGGCCGCGGCACGATTTCGCGGGGCTGGCGACGCCTACCCGGTGGTGCCAGGTGCCGTCCAGGCGGTTTTGACCGGACCGTCGGGGTTCGGCCAGGTGACTGTCAGGGCGCGCGTGATCAGCAACTCGAAAATCGGATCGGCCGTGTTGTAGGAGGCAAACCGGATGGCTTCGATCACGGTCTGCAACTCGCAGGTTTGGGTGACGCGACGGACTTCACCGCTGATCTGGAACTCCTCGTCGTCTGCGCCCACCTGGGCATGGAGTACATATTCGCCGTGCTGTTCGAGATGCCTCAGCTTGGGCGTGTGTGCGCTTACCGACAAGTAAATCCCGTCATCCGTGAATATAGGACAGACCGGCGCAATCCGGGGATTGCCCAGCGCATCGACCGTTGCCAGCAGGCCCACCTCCCCATGATCGGGCCGATACAGATGACGAATGCCCGTCGCTGCGATGTCTGGGGCCGACGCGGCGAACGCCTTCCAGCGAAGCATGTTTCCCCTCCTGTGGTCAGGCCGGCATTGGCGGCAAGTTGATTCCGATGGCGGCGAGTTGATTCCGGTGGCGGCGTCCTCTAAGTTGCTCATCTTCCGGCCCCCCTAATTTCAGGATCACAAGAGAGGCCCACAGGACAACATGAGGCAGGCGCTATGTCACGGTTGCATTCATGCTGCAGTCTGGTGGGCGACCCTGCTGCTGGCAACCGCGGCTGTGGCCGCTGAGCAGGCGACCCTGGCGCCGTCGATCCCACCGGTCACCCGTGCATATCCGTTGGCTGTTAAGCCGAAGATTGATGGGAAAGTGCTGGGTGATGCAGCGTGGCAAGGCGCCAAGGCGACCAGCGGATTCTGGCAGATCCGTCCGGATGAAGGGCGTCCGGCAAGCCAGCGCACCGAGGTGTTTGTCGGCTTTACCGCACAGGCGTTGTACATCGGCGTGGTCTGCTACGACGACAATCCCGAGGGGATCATCGTTGCCGACAGCCGGCGCGATTCGTCTCTGAACGACACCGACAGCTTTCAGGTAATGCTGGACAGCTTTCGCGATCGCCAGAACGGATTCGTATTCGGCACCAATCCCGCGGGTATCCAATACGATGGGCAGGTCACCAAGGAGTCCGCCGGCGCTTTCAGTTCCGGGGGTGGCGGTTTCAATCTCAACTGGGACACCACCTGGGAGGTTGAGGCAATTATTTCGGATATCGGCTGGAGCGCCGAGATGGAGATCCCCTTCAAAGCGCTTCGCTATGGCGGTGAGCAAACCCAGATCTGGGGCATCAACTTTCAACGCAACATCCGTCGTAATAACGAGATTGTGTTCTGGTCACCGTTGTCGCGACAACACAATCTGTATCGCGTCTCTCAAGCAGGCTCTATCGAAGGCATTCAGGTACCGCCTCAACGCAACCTGAAGATCACCCCCTATGTGCTCGGTACGGCAACTCGCGGCGGCGACCTGAGTGGAACTGATTACGAAGGAGAGTTTGGCATAGATGTTAAATATTCACTTACCCCGAGCCTGACGCTCGATGCTACCTACAACACCGACTTCGCGCAGGTGGAAGTGGATGAGTTGCAGGTGAACCTCAATCGCTTCAGTTTGTTTTTTCCGGAGAAAAGGCCGTTCTTTCTCGAGAATGCGGGTCAGTTTTCGGTGGGATCTCCGCGCGAGGTCGAACTCTTCTTCAGTCGCCGCATCGGCGTCAACAACGATGGCGTTCCGGTACCCATCGATGCAGGGTTGCGGCTGTCTGGCAAAGTCGGCAACAGCACCAATGTAGGCCTGTTGCATATGCGCTCCGAAGCCGTTGACGGCATCGCCCCACGCAATGACTACTCAGTGGCGAGGGTCAATCAGGAACTGCCAAACCGATCATCCATCGGTGTCATCTTTGTGAATCGCAATGGTGATGGCAGCCTGCTTGGCGATGGTGATGACGACTACAACCGTACCTATGCCATTGATGGTCGTTGGGGCATCGGCGACAACACGGTGATCTCGGGCTATGCGGCCAAGACCGACACGCCCGGCTTGTCGGGCAAGGATCATGCGTTTTCTATGCGCGCCGACTACAGTTCGGCGAAATGGTCGAGCGGCATCGGCTATACGGAAGTGGGGGATGATTTCAATCCGGAGGTGGGTTTTCTCGCCCGCAGCGGCTATCGCAAGGGCAACTTTCGAATCCTGCGCCGCTATCGGCCTGAGGATTGGTGGGGCCTGCATGAGTTGCGGCCACATATTGGCTACCGAGGGTTCTGGGACTTCGATGGGTTTTATGAGTCTGGGTTCTTACACATCGACAATCACTGGGAGTGGAAAAGCGGCGTTGAGATTCACACCGGCATGAACATCACCCATGAAGGGGTAAAAACCCCCTTCGACATCGTCGAGGGGGTAACCGTTCCGGTTGGCAATTACAATCACAAAGAAGCACTGCTCGTGCTCATGAGCAACGAAGGTGCGCCGTTCAGTGCGTCGCTGCGTGCGACGGTGGGCGGTTTGTTCGGCGGCGATCGCGTTACCCTGCAACCCACCGTTCGTTATCGTATCGGCGACTCCTTCAGTACCGAATTGTCCTGGAACTACAACGACATCGATCTTCCGGTTCCTGATGGCCACTTTCAGATCAACCTTGCCCAGCTGCGGGTGTCGTATTCCTTTACGCCGAAAATACTGCTGCAAGCGCTGGTTCAGTACGATGATCGTCACGATCTGATCGCGACCAACTTACGGTTTTCTTGGTTGCAGTCGGCAAACGCCGGCTTGTACCTCGTGTACAACGAGATAGACGAAGAGGGTTTACGTAAACCGCGGCGTGAGATCCTTCTGAAGTACAGCAGAATTGTAGACCTGCTGCGCTGAGTTGCTTGGGCGTAAAGGAGCATGCCCTTTGGCGGAATCTGATGTGGTATTGCGTTCGCTCGAACTTTTCGCGGACAGTGGCCAAGATATCACCGAATGCGCGTACGAAAACTTTGTCACGACGACCCCGCATTCCGCTCATGGACCATATGGATGAACACGTGCTGGGTCGGATGATGGAGGAAGTGCTGATTAGCCTGCGCGGCTGATTGCTCAATTATGTCGGGTCGCTTCAACAGAGGTGCCATCGCCACAGCACTCGTGTTGTTGGTCGTGTATGCCGGCTACCGCATGTTCGGCGCCGCCGTTCTCGTGGTCTCCAGTGAACCCGCGGATGCCCTTGTCAGAATTGATGGAAGGGCAGTCGGACGAACGCCGGTGGAGCTTGTATTGACCCCGGGGACCTATCGCCTTCAGGTGCAGCACGACCTGTTCATCCACGCCAACGAGCGCATCGAGCTATCGTTCGGCGAAACCCTCGAGAAGAACCTCACTCTGAAACCCGGGCTTGGCACGATGACGCTCTTGTCCAATCCCCGGGGTGCTTGGGTGGAAGTGGACGGTGAACGGTTGCCGGAACTCACGCCGACCAGCCTGACGCTGGCCACGGGGGAGCACGAAGTCAGAATGGGATTAGCGGAAAGACACGCGTTTACTGAGATTGTTTCGCTGCGTGTGGGTCAGACAAAAAAACTGATCGCGGACCTCGACATCGATCCTCACGGTTCAATCAACTTCAGCACCCGACCCGCTGGCGGGAGCGTTGAGATTGTCCATTCCGATATCGTCTACGCCCCCGGCGTGCGTGTTCCGATCGGCGAGTATCGTATCAGGATCACCAAACGCGGCTATATCACGCAGGAGGTCGACTACTATGTGCGCTACGGCGAGAATCATTATCACGTCGTGCTCGAGCAGGATTTTGGCGTGCTTGCGCTTGGCGTTGATCCGCCGAATGCTGAAGTCCGGGTAACGTATGCGGATTTGGATGGAAAGACAACGCGGCGCATCCGCTATGCACCCGAGATGCGGATTCCCGTGGGTCGGGTAAGCGTGCGGGCACGGGCCATGGGCAAACGCAGCGTCGTTCGCGACGTCGATCTCACTAGCGCAGGGGCAACCCTGCGCATTCGGCTGAAAACGCTGGATGTTCGGATCGGGCGCCGCTTCCGTGATGCGCTGAAAAGCGGTGGCCGCGGTCCGCTGCTCGTCAACGTTCCGCCAGGCGAGTTCGTGATGGGCGATCCAGATGGCGCCAGAAGCGAGCGGCCGGCAAGAACCGTTGTGTTAACCCAGCCGTTCGCAGTGTCGGTGAATGAGATCACCATGGGGGAATATCTTGCGTTCGCGCGCGCTACTGGGAAGTCGTTGCACGATCGTATGGATCTCGCACACCGCGATCATCCGGTACGGCGCCTCTATTGGAGTGACGCCCGCGAATACACCCAGTGGCTGTCGCGGCAAACCGGGAAGACCTATCGACTGCCCACGGAAACGGAGTGGGAGTACATCGCCCGAGCGGGAACTCAGACCGACTACTACTTTGGCGACGATGTGAATGAGTTGTGTCGTCATGCGAATTTTGCGGATAGGTCTACTGGGGAGAAATTCAAAACCTGGGACGTGGCTCAATGCGATGACGGCTTTGAGACCGTGGCGCCGGTGGGTTCGTTGGCTGCTAACGCGTTCGGCCTGCACGATGTGTACGGCAACGTTTCGGAATGGGTACTCGACTGCGGTATGAAATCCTATGGCGGTGCGCCCAGCGATGGCAGTGTGATATACCAACACCCCAACTGCGTGAGTCATGGATATCGCGGTGGGTCTTGGGACAGCGATGCGGTGGAGCTTCGCTCCACCTATCGAAACGCATCGCAGATCGGCAATGACGATCGCGGGCTACGAGTGCTTAGAGAACTTTAGCAGTGCCTCAGTTGCCTGGCTCGGTCAACAGCGCAGGGTCCAGAAGCTTTTCCAGATCTTTGCGGGAGAGATCCGTGTGCTCCAGGGCGACATCGATCACTGATCGTCCCTCGCTGTAAGCGGCCTTCGCGATCGCAGCACCCTTGTCGTAGCCGATCACGGAATTGAGTGCGGTCACGAGAATGGGGTTGCGCCCCACCCGGTCGTTGATTGTTTCCTGGTTCACTGTGAAACCGGCCACTGCCTTGTCAGCAAGCGCGCGCGCCGCGTTTGCGAGCAGCTCAATGCTCTGGATCAGGTTGTAAGCGATCACAGGCAACATCACGTTCAGTTGAAAGTTACCCGACTGACCGGCGATGGTGATTGTCGTATCGTTACCGATCACCTGGGCACAGACCATGGCCACACTTTCGGGAATCACGGGATTCACTTTGCCCGGCATGATGCTGCTACCTGGTTGCAGGGTCGGCAGGCTGATCTCGCCGATGCCCGCTAGCGGTCCGCTGTTCATCCAGCGTAGGTCGTTGGCAATCTTGGTGAGGCTCACCGCCACGACCTTTAGTTGGCCCGAAATCTCCACGGCAGCGTCCTGGCTGGCGAGGCTTTCGCAATAGTCGCCGCTGGGCCGGAATTGGATGCCGGTGACGTCGCACAGACGAGCCGCAAACTTCGCGCCGAACTCGGGATGCGCATTGACCCCCGTACCCACCGCGGTACCACCTTGGGCGATCTGCTCGCAGCGTGGCATCGCGGATTCGATTCGAGACACGCCGAGTTCGATCTGGGTCGCCCAGGCGCCAATCTCCTGGTCCATGCGGATGGGCATGGCATCCATCAGGTGCGTGCGGCCGGTTTTGACGGTATCGGCAAGCTCAGCCGCGCGGGATCTCAAGGTGGCAGCCAGGTGCGCGAGAGCTGGAAGAAGTTCTTCACGGACACCCAGCGCGGCGCTCACATGGATGGCCGTAGGGATGACGTCGTTGCTGCTTTGTCCGAGATTGACGTGATCGTTGGGGTGGATCGTCATTCCTGACTCTGCCGACGCAAGCCTGGCGATGACCTCGTTGGCGTTCATGTTGCTGCTGGTGCCCGAGCCGGTCTGAAAGACGTCCACGGGAAAGTGTGCGTCAACCTCACCGCTGGCGACCCGCTCCGAAGCGGTAACGATGTGCAGTGCAACATCGACGGGTAGCAAGCCAAGATCCGAGTTTACGTGCGCAGCACATGCCTTGATGAGACCAAGGGCTCTGATGAAGCCGCGCGGCATTCCCAGGCCACTGATTGGAAAGTTCTCCACGGCGCGCTGCGTTTGCGCGCCCCACAATGCGTCCATCGGCACCTCGAGCTCACCAATGCTGTCTTTCTCGATTCTGATCTCGTCCGCCATGTTATCTCCACACGTTGATGCGCCACGTTAGTCTACAGTCGAAGTTGGCATCGTAGGATATTGTTATCTGGGCAAGCCGGCGTTGCCGGAGGCGCGCAACATCCAACAGCGCGTAGACGCGTGGCCCGGCTCTAAAACCACAACACCTCTTTCCAGGCTATAACGTCCAGCAGATTCGAGTAGCGGTCGGTCCAGAGGGCGTCGCTCGGATCGGCTTTGAGCCTTACCCAATTTGCTCCGTCCGGTTTTGAGGTGGCGTCGTCGCCTATCCATACCCAATCTGACGCTGCTGCTGCACGATACAGCTCCCTTTCGGTTGGCTCATAGGACTGCAGGAACGCGACGGCATTGTTCGCCGCTGCGAGTCGGGCCAGCACCTTCGAAAGATCCACGTATCGATTTGAGATATGAAACATCAGCATTCCTCCGGGGCTCAGCCTGCTGAGATACAGTTGCATGGCCTCCATCGTGAGTAGGTGCAACGGGATGGTATCTGAACTGAAAGCATCGACCACCAGCACGTCGAAGCGCAGGTTGGCTGCCTGCTCGAGCCTCAGCCTGCCATCGCCGATGATCACCTTTGCGTCGTTGGCGCACTCGTTGAGGTAGGTGAATTCCGTTCGCGCAATGGTCGCGATCAGGGGGTCGATCTCAAAGAACGTCATCTGCGTGTGCGGTAACGCATAGCAGGCGATGGTTCCCACCCCGAGCCCTATCACCCCGATGCCGTTCAGCGAACCGGCATTGCGTTGCGCAGCCATGATCTGACCCAGCGGGCCTTCTCGGTTGTAGTACGCCAGGGGCAAAATTTGGAATTCAGGGTTCGCGATCTGTGCGCCGTGTAGCGTCGTGCCGTGTGTCAGCTGTTTCAGGGCACCGCTCTCATCCGGAGCGATCTCGTAGATACCGTAGAAGCTGCGATCACGAAAGAGCAGGAACTCGTTTTCTACCAGTTGTTGGCCGATCAACAATGGGATCACGGCCAGGGTGAAGCGAATGGGCCGGGCTCGAAACGCGTAGGCCGCGACTGCGAACAGGCCGAAGGGCAGATAGGATTCCCAATCGTAGCGCAGAGCCAGCGCTATGAGCGCGAGTAGACATACTGCGAGCCCGGTCGGTGCGAGAAAATCCATCAGCTTGGAGCCCTTCTTCTGGGTAGGGCGCACCAGGCAAACGGCCGCGATGGCCAGCAGGTATTCCCAGTTGCCGTTGAAGGCGACCGGTGCAACCAGCGAGCCCGCCACCCCACCCAGCCAGCCGCCCAGGGCCATCCAGATGTAAAACTGGGTGAGGCTCCTCGCCTGAGGCCGCTCCGCCACCAGGCGGCCGTGACAGACCATGCAGGCAAGAAACAGCCCCGCGAGATGCAGAACCATCAGAAAGGCCAGATCGGCGTAGAAGAAGTAAATACACAGCGCGATCACCGCGCAGGCCTGGGTGGTCAATAGCCCTGGACGCGTACCCCAGGTTGGTTTTGCGAACACGAATATGAAAGACAGCAGGTACAACACCAGCGGCGCGATCCACACGAAGGGTGTGGCGGCTACGTCGATACCAATGTGCAGCGTCACGCCCATGAGGTACAGCGAAGGGATGAACGCAAACATCACCCAGCGGCCGCGCTGAAGCCAACTGGTTGGTTCGGCGTTGCCCTGAGCAACGTTTGGTCGAGTCCTCTGACGGCCCCGACGCACCACCATGAACGCCACCAGAACCAGCAGCAGTACGCCGTAGCCCCACGACCAGAACGTACTTTGAGCATCTGTATCGAACCGCGGTTCAATCAGGAACGGGTAACTCAACAGCGCCAGCAGCGAGCCGATGTTGCTGAGGCTGTAAAGCAGATAAGGGTCGCGTCCGCGGCCCTCGGACCATTCGAAGTACCAACGCTGGGTGAGCGGGGACGTGGTGCAGACCACGAAATACGGTAGGCCGATGGACGCGATCAGGCTGATCGACAACGCGAGCGAGGGCGTCAGATCCGTCGCGAACGATGTGAATGCGACCGGTAAGACCAACACCGAGACGGCGGCGGTGGCGGCATGGATCAACGCCTGGGCTGTCGCGGAGCGCAACCGGCTAAGCGCATGGGCGTAGATATATCCCAGCAGCAGCCCGCCCTGAAATACCATCAGCGCGGTGCTCCAGACCATCGCCGAACCGCCGAACTGCGGCAGAGCCAGCTTGCTGATGAGAGGTTGGATCGTAAACACCAGCATCGCGGCGATCAGGTTCGTTGATCCTAGCAACCAGAACACGAGAGTTAACCGGACCCCAGGCTGAATCGCGTGCGTTGCAATCGCGTTGTGTGAGCGGCCCGATGCCCGTTCTTGTTTGCCACTACCACCGCGTAGTCGCGGCCTGCCAACGGCAGCGCTACGCTGGGCCGGACCTCATCGCCTTGCAGCGCCTTGCTCATTTGGGGTATCGCTTTTGCCTTCGTTGGCGGACGTTCATTTGCTTGGGTTGAAGTGTACCCGTTACCGGCCAATGCGCACTGGATCGCCTCGCCCGCACTTGCCTGACCCCACAGCCCATCGTACTGTCCCCACTCCGACTGAATGGGAGCGGGTAGCTATGCGACTGGAAAATCGAACCTGCGTGGTTACCGGTGGGTCGAGCGGGATTGGTGCCGCCACGGTTCGTCGATTCGTCGAGGAGGGCGCCGAAGTGCTGATCGCGGATATCGCCATCGAACAGGCGAATGCGTTGGCGGATGAACTTGGCGATGCGGTAACCGCCGTGAAGTGTGACGTTCGTTTTGAAGAAAACGTGAAGACCGTCGCTGCCGCGGCAGTAGAATGTTGGGGGCACGTTGATGTTCTTGTCAACAACGCAGGCTCAGAACTGAACCGCAGCTACGACGAAACCACCGTCGAAGAATGGGATCGGGTGCAGGATACCGATCTCAAAGGCCCGTGGCTCATGTGTAAGCATCTTGTTCCGCAGATGGTCGAGCGCGGTAGTGGTAGCGTCATCAACATTTCCTCGCTCAACGGGCTGGTGGGTTTCCCGCTCTCTACCGCCTACGGCGGAGCGAAGGGCGGCCTGGTTTTGTTTACCCGTGACATGGCAATTGAACTCGCAACGTCGGGCGTTCGCATCAATTGCGTCTGCCCGGGGGTAATCGACACCGGGATGATGGAGCGCTGGACCGATCTTATGCCCGACAAGCAAGAGGCCAAAGAAATGTTGCGCGCAGCGATGCCAATCGGCCGTATGGGTCGTGCCGATGAGGTCGCCGGGGCGATCCTTTTCTTTGCATCGGATGATTCCAGCTTGTGTCAGGGGGCGGTATTGTCGGTGGATGGGGGTTTTACGGCCCAATAGTTGATACCCGATCCTGATCGGGGCTAATCCAACATCGCGGAGCGGTAAGGTTGAAACGGGTTATGCGTGCTCGCGTTGGCGTTGCTGGATCATGTGTGCCATTTTGTCCTTGGCTAGGAGCTTCCTGCGTTTGAGCCTGTTGAGGGTGAGGTCGTCCAGTGGGTGTAAGCCTATCTCGGCTTCGCGTACTTGGGTCTTGAGGGCGGAGTGTTGCTGGTAGAGGTGTTGAAATCGCTCGTTTGCATCCAGCAGCTCTTTCACAATGTCTTGGTCGTATTCGAACATCGAATCTCCTTCTTAGGATGAGCCCAAGATACGCTAGTCAAAATCGCCGGCTTAGACAACCGGTTTCGATCAACTTTCGGGGCCATCGTTATCCACCGGACGCTGACCATGAAGAATGCGAGCGGACCGATTCCGTTACCGCGCACTTCTGATGCGCAGTTTTAGCCGAACGCGTTGCATGGCTTGATCGGCCTATTCGAGCTGCGGCAGGTTCGGATCGCGAATCTCGTAGATCTCGATGACGTTGCCGAACGGGTCCTTGCCGTAAATGGCAGACGAGGATCCTAGATCCACGGGTTCACCCACAAATTCCATGCCGGCGGCGCGCAATCGATCGTATTCTTCCTGGATACCCCTTACCTGCAAGGCGAAGTGGGGATAACCGTAGTCGCACGGGCGCTGACGATGATCTTCCGGTGGCGGGTTGCTGTATTGCCATAGCTCGATGTATGCGTTTGGCGCTTTGAGCATGGCGACATCGGCGCGTATGTCGCCAAGGCCAACAGCTCGATCGGCAGGTTCATTGCCGCTGATCTGCCCCTGGGATACGACCTCGAATCCAAGCACGTCTCGATAGAATTCGAGCCCTTTTTGAAAATCCGGAACACCGATGGCCACGTGATGAATGCCTACGATCATCGTCCTCCTCCCACACAAGCTATGAATCCGGGTATGTTAACGCCGGGGCCCCGACGAAGGTATAGTGAGCGCAACGAATGGGATCAGGGGTCGCTCGATGCAAGCAGAACAATCCTCAGGCTGCCCGTACAAGACGGCAGCCGAGATCGATTTCATGGATCCGCTCGTCCAGGAGAACTGGTTCGATGCGTACGACGTGATTCGCGCGGAGTCACCGGTCTACTACATGCCACAGATCGGCATGTACGTGCTCACCCGCTACGACGACATCGAGTATGTGCTGCGGCGGCCGATCGAGTTCACCGCAGGGCCGGATGTTCAAGACGCAGAGCCTTTGCTCAGGTTCCCCGAAGCTCTTGCGCTCTATGCAGAAAAGGGTTGGCAGCGCTACACCCCGCTGGGCGAAAACCTTCCCAAGCATGCGCACTACCGGGCGCTCGTCGACCCGGCACTCACCGCATCGGCGATTAAGGCGCGCGAGGGCTTCATCCGCAACACCATCAACGAGTTGATCGACGACTGGATCGATGAGGGCGAGATCGATTTCATGGAACGTTTCGCGGTGCCGCTGCCCATGATCGTCATCGCCGAGTTGCTCGGTTTTCCGCGCATGGATCTGCCGCAGCTCAAGGAATGGTCGAGCGCCTGGGTGTTGCCGTTTTCCAGAGGGCTCACGCTCGAGCAGGAGAAGTGGGCCGTGGGTAAGCACATCGAGCTGCAGCACTACATATTTGAAGCCATGCAACGCAAGAGAAAGAACCCTCAGGACGACATCATCACGCGGCTCACCAAGATCGAGGTGGAGGATGTGGACCTCGGCAAAAAGCGGCCGCTCACCGACACCGAAATTATCGGCATAACGGACCATTTGCTTATCGGCGGTAACGAAACAACGGCATTCGCGATCTCCAA